>Ga0129333_10002478_pt1 | contig 17198 bp, 26 predicted proteins | sample CPB6_08_DNA_FD_94474 | JGI IMG/M metagenome (GOLD analysis project Ga0129333, IMG submission 94474) | Freshwater to marine salinity gradient microbial communities from Chesapeake Bay, USA - CPBay_Sum_0.6_0.8_DNA | ecosystem: Environmental > Aquatic > Marine > Coastal | place: USA: Chesapeake...
GCAGATGTGTCTATTCTTGGCACATTCGGCATTGGCTCATCAGCTCAATGGATTGATATCGTCGGTTCAGGCTTTGCAGTAGCTGGTGTTTACACCATCTCTCAAGGCGTAGCCGATTATCTTAATCGCTAACTAAAATAATAATATCTATCTGGCATATGTAGATATTCTAAATATTACTTTATATGCCATTTAAAATATCCAAAATCTAATCTCTTGAAAGGGGATTATCATGAGTAAGACGAAATATCGTCTCAAGAATGCAGCAGACACAACTGTGTATTACACAGGTAAGTTTGCTATTACACCCATCGTTGCTGTAGTAGACACTACTGTAGCAGCTGGTCAAGCAACCATTGGTCTTACCAAGACTATTGGTTCAGCAGCTAAGCATATTCTTAAGGCACCTATTGCAGGATTTATCCGTGGCAATGAGTTCCATAAGCATCGCTTTGCAGCAGCACACGAAATGCGTGTTGACCGCAACAAGAAGCTTGCTTCAGGTGAATATGTCGAAGTTATCATGGCAGTAGATGCCAATGACTAAGATCTTTCACCTATTTCAAGGATGCAAAGCATTTATGCAAGGTTTCCTTGAAGGCTATCGTAGTACTCGGGGTTAACAGCCCCGAGTACATACAAAAAACATGAGATCAACCATCTCTGTTTTACACATCAATAAAATAAACCCATATATCCTATACCTAAACTAACAATTGGAGTAATAACATGTCACAATTAGACACCGTATTCGATCTCTTTGCCGGTGGCGAAGACTTTAGTATTCTTGCCACTGATCCAGGCATTCTTTCATCGGCAGGCCGTACAACCACTTTGGTTAAGGGCCGTCGTGTTCCATTCAACGCAAGCATCGCAGGCGTTGAGTTTCCAGGCTATGTGACTCTTGAGTCAGCACGCCTACACCGAGTTTCAGTTATCGATCACGAATCACGCAAGCAGGGTACAACCTCTAAGCTTGTTACTGGCATCTTTAAGCCAGTTAAGATGAATGTGGAAGTAGTCGTAGACGGCGAAGTGCTTACTCTTCCAGGCTTGCTTCGCAAGATTGCAATGCGTAATGTTGCTGCTGACAAGCAGGTTTCTGAGGAGCAATTCATTGCTACTTTGGAACAACTCGGCATGCGCTTTGCTTCTGGTATGAACTTGTTCTGGCAGCAATTTGGTGCCAGCCAAGAAGGTATCACTCAGCTTGTAGACGCATTTAAGTCTGCTGGAGCAGTCGATGCAATGAGTTCAATGACGAACCCAGGTCGCATCAAGGAATGCTATCAGATGCCTCGTGTAAACGATGCAGATATCGATGGCCCAGAAATCACCAGCTTTGAGCTTGGTCGTTCTGACCGCACCCAGTCTATGACTGGTCAGGGTTACCTCGACTTGGTTGATGCTTCAACCGAAAACTTCAAGCGTATCTATACACTGCGTAAGCAGGCTGCTCTTATGAAGCAGCAGATTCGTGAGAAGTCTGTAGCTGAAAGCTGGAGCCAAGAGCGTACTCAGCAGGCTAATAAGGAAGCCAATGAATTGGTTCGCCTTAGCCAGCAATGGGCTACGGTCTGGTCTGGTGCTCAACAGCGTATTGCTGTAGATCCTAAGGATCCAAGCATCAAGAATGCTCTTGACATCTATGATCCTACATCCGCACCTTGCGGTCGGTTCAAGATGAATGTCAAGGGTAACGAAGTTGCTATTGACCTTTGGACTAACAGCGCTCGTGCCAATACCTCTGACAACTCAGTCAAGGTTTCGGCCAATGCTGAAGCAGCAGTCGAAAGCGAAATCCTTAACTGGGGTTAAGCTTTAGCTGATCAATAGATTTGGGTTAGAGATGCACGCACTCCTGACGCGTGTGTCTCTAACCCATTCTAATATTATAGTTATATAAACTTTTTTTTATTCATACAAAGACTAACAATGATTGGGGTAATACATGTTATTGTCAATGATGCTTATTCTAGCGGTAACTTCATGTGCTCTCGAGCTCATGATTGCTGCTAAAATTCCAGCTTGGCGTAGACTAAGTGCAAGAAGTCCGTTATTCAATTTACTTAATTCATTAGCAATTTCATTTGCGATGGGTTTGGCATTCGGCGGTAATGGCTTAGTAGCCATGGGTGCTGGTGTCATATCAACTATCTTGTCTGTTCCTGGTTATCAGTTCCTTCGTTGGAACTATGATACACCTGAGGCTAAAGCACAAGGTGGAAATCGTGCTGTTTATTATTGGAGGAATTTCCATGTACATTGGGCCAAGTGGCGCAAAGTGCTTGGTGAATTCAATCAATTGATCTATACAATCTTTAGGATTATAACTATTCCAGTTAGAATTCTAAACTCTGTATATAAATTTATTAGGCCATATATTCTTAAATACAACGCTTATGTGGAGGCTAAGCGTGCAAGTTCAGTAACACCATAATAAAATCAATCGGAAAGATCAGGAGGGGCGCATGCCAATCACACCAAAAATGCGGGCTATTGGGTATTCCAATGGCCCGCTTCGTAGCGTAAATAATTATCAATATGGGTTCTATGAGATTGGCGCTATGCGCCAAGCTCTTGCTCATTCTGGAGAAGATTTCTTTCGTGTCGGGGCTCTTCCACTGCCCAAGAACGAATTCGAATTTAATCAAATCCAAGCTATTATCAATCACCCTAGCATTCAATATGCTTTGGTGGACAAGACCAAGATTGTAATCACTCAGATTGGAAACAATACTGAGTGGTTGTCCATCTTTACAGATATGGGCTTTAAGGTTAAAGGTGGCGGTAAAACATCAAAGCGGTTGAAAGCATTTCACCGACCTACTTTGATCAATGCCACATTTAACCTTGGTGATATATTTGTGCAATATGTAGACTCTTCTGACTATAGTCGATATGAATTCCTTAGTGATTTCACTGAGGAAGAAGTAGATCGACTCTTAGACGGTGGTTTCATTATTAGCCCAAGTCTTGTTAAAGCTGGCGTAGACAACATTCCTGCATTTGAAGCTGGATCAACCAATGATCCTAACGAGTATTATTACAATCCTCGTATGCGTCAAAATGCAATCAAAGACTTGCTTAATACTAAAGCTTTCAATGGCCGTCTTATCGGACCTGATGGCTTTCTTAAAGGCAATTGCTTTGTTTCAGATAAACTTCCTGAAGGAGTTGACGTGCTTTCTTGGCACGGCAACCTTAAATCAGAAATTGTTTATGAAGAAGGTTGGATGTTCCAAGCAGAACCACAAAATGCTAAATCTCGTGTTCATACAGATGATCAGACTATGATCAATCTTCCACAGCTTTTTACTAAAAGCGAAATGGAATATTGGCTTTCCGAAGAGTACGAAAAGATGTTCCAAGAGGCGCTCAATGGCAAACTATTGAGCAACTGGAAGAACATCTATCAGCGTACTTGGAAGGATAAAGTCGATCCTGAAGACGAAGAAGCCCAAGCCCGCATGCAATATGTGGGTTATCGTTGGGTAGCTATGGGAATGAAGGTAACTGAATCCCCGTGGATGTTTGAGACATTGGCTACTAGCCACGCTAAGCCGTTGAAAACTAAAATCCCTATACCTTGTGCTGTTTATGAACAGATTATTTCAGAGTCCTTAGCCCGCATGGCTGGCTATGACATTGAAGTTGAAGAGGGAACTATTCAACGCCTAAGTGAACTACAGGTTCACGTAGTAAACGATCAAGACTGGATTGAGATGTACGCATCTCATGGTGGCTGTGATCAAGACGACTTCTTTAAACTCTTCTATCGTGAGTTTGAAGGTGGCGATCTTGATGGCCAAAAGTCTGTAGTCGTTGTCCGTTCACCAAACGGAATTGGTGAGTATTCAATCTTTAAATATGTAGAAGGAGCTTGGCATCCGCATTGGCTTACTTCTACAGGTGAAAAGATTACATTTCCTAAAGTATCTGGACGTGGTTGGGTACAGCGTTTGTCTGAAGCTTTGGCTGAAGACAAGGTTAGCTATGTTGGTTTGCCTAGTCAAATCAATCCTCCACCAAAGCGTACTGGAGAAGTGTATACTCGTGAGGATGTCTTGACTGACATCCGTACATCTATGGCTACTGGCAGCGTTGGTCGTTTCGTCAACGCTTCTATGTTGCATTCATCTGTCTTTGGCACTCATCGAGAACAGCAACTTTGTTCTCTCGAGGATGCTATTGACGGATTTATTCAAACTGCTATAGCTCATGATCGTGACTGTATTGACGAAGACGCAACCACTATGGTGCGTGAAGTTATTCAGTCTGGTCTTCCTGTGGATCGTGCTCTCTGGGATAGCCGTCGTTTCGATGGTTATCTTAAGAAGGGCGAATGGGTTGAGAAATACGAAGGTGTTATTACTCAACTCAACGACCTATGTAAGAAATATTATCTTGCATATGCCAAGCGTGTACACGATTGGGCTCAAGAGAATGCTCGTCCATCTGAATTTATTCATCAGATTGGTTATCGTATGAGTTTTCATGCGTTGCCTATCTTGCGTAAATTCCGTATGGAAATCTACAATGTTAATAGCCAAATGACCTCTGAACACGGAGGGCATGTGGACCGATCAGGTTGGGATAACCTGTATCAATCTATTGTAGATAAGATCGATTCTTACGAATGTGAAAGTGATCGTCATGATCTTGTCCTTGGTTTGTATTCTGCTTCTTTGAAGCATAAGACTTCCAGTGGCAAGATTACCGACCAACTTGTTATGAACCGACTAGTCTTTCCATATTTGGAGCGTGCGCTTCAATTCTATGGTATTGCTACTCGTATAACAGTTAGTCATAATGATGACGGAACTATCACTATCAATCAAGTTCGCACTCAACAGTGGGAAGTTGTCGATGATGCTGGTACACATCATAGCTTTGATGATCCTTTGGATTATCAGCGCTACTGTGGCAGGCTTAGTCCGATAACATTTAGCTCAGCTAAAGCAGTATAACCTTATGGGGGTCTAGCGTCACTTCGGTGATGTTAGGCCCCCATATTTTTTTTTGACTACTTTAAATATAAAGTATGTGATGGAATCGTTTGCCTTAGGGACTGAAGCAGAAAACATTCAGTGAACAGTGTGAGGAGATTACGAACGAGCGTCCTGCTGAACGTTTAAAATTACTATTGTATGACTTTGATCAGACATATTTAGGCTGTGCATAAAAAGCATAGTCTTTGCTGGTATATAATTTTATACTTTATATTTATTTAAACTTTACAAATTTATATATGTTCCACGTGGAACATTTGACTTATCTGTCTTTAGCTAGTACAATTAAAACACATATAAAACATCAGCATCATCGACAACTTGATGGTTTTGATGTCTCTAGGATGATAAAAAAGTGAGCCATATAGTCCCTCCAGAAGCTCATTAAATGTCAATGGTTTACCCCCCGATTGACATTGGCGCTTTTCCGATTAGCGCTTTATACCATCGTCCTAGGGGCATCAAAGCTATCAAGTTTTTTCATTTATACCAAAGGAACTTAAATGGATTCTCCCCTTGAACCTTCTAATTTTGACTTTACAACTGACGAAGGTACAACTAAATTTTACATGACAGCTCAAGCTGAATTTTATAATTGCCTTTCCAACTTAGAGGCAAGCATGCCTGAGGTCACCACGATAATTCATTCTATCGATCTTCAACTTTCACCTGAAGATCAACTTAGGAGCATTGACAACGTCTTGCACAAATACATTTTGTCTTGGCAAACTCTACATTTGTTTTATCAAGAAATTCTTAAAACAAAAAATATAGAGTCTCCAAAATATTATCAAGATGAATTATATTAAAGATATCCTCATGCAAAAATGTTAGATGCCCAAATTTATATACCTTTTAGAAAAAAATGTCTATATTGTATATATGATTTGTAATGGGTGTGTTATAATAATTAACGATTTAAGTCGAAAGTTATCATAATAGCCTTTCTATTTATATCACTTTATATATGTTAATTAACCAACACCAATGCCAAATCGGCAAGGAGAAACATAAACAATGAGAACACCAAGTAAGTCATTGTTAATAGACAAGTACATTGACGACAGAATCGGTCAGCAATTTAAGCCGATGGATATCGCCAATACATTAAACTGCACAGTGCAAACTGTGTACTTGTATATCCGTAATAACCCAACACGTTTCACATCTGTGAGTCGTGGTGTTTTTAAAATTAACGCAGCTGAAAAGCAGTTATTTTTAAATTCAGACGGTACTATCTGATATACGGTTTGAACTTAACGACTCCATGATTCTAACTCGTCTTGTTATAGGCGAGATAACTACATAGTAAATTTTACTCTGTTGTTTTAGGATCATGGAGTTTTTTGTTTAAGTCCAGCCGTTAATCAGGAGGACTATAACTGAATACAATAGTATGCATCTCAAATATGCTATACTTATTACATGCCCGTTTGACAGCGGGCAGGGAATAATCCCTAACATAACAGTTATACTGTGAAGTCGGAGATGGCTAACCTGCCACTGTGAAGGACATATCGTAATTGTCTAGCACAATCTTCGGTTGAACACCTAAGTTATACTAATGCTAAGTGAAGTCCGCTTAGCAAACAAGAACGAAAGTGAACAAACGAATATGAATATATCAAAAAGAAATAAAATTATATCTTTTATCATAGGTATCTATTTGGTGCTTGGATTTACTGGTCGAGTTGTAATGGCTGAATCAGTATCTTCAACTATCCCAATGACTATGGAACAGATAGGTATTACTGGTCATCGCATGCAAAAGCAGGCTTCAGTACTGCCAACTCATGTAGTTGAATGGAGACATGGTGATATATCATGGCTTCCAGATCTAGCTGCTGCAGTTGGTTGGCCAAAACATACTTGGAAAAAACTAGGACAAATTATCCTACGTGAGTCAGGCGGTTGTCCAAACCGTATTGGCAGTTCTATCGTAGATAAGAATTGCAATGTTACTGGCTACACTAAAGCAACTAATAAATCCGATACAGGATTGTTGCAAATTAATGGAGTTAATTATAATAGAGAAAGAAACAAGAACGCTTTAGTTTGTCTTGAACTTAAATTTTGTACTCAAGAACAACTTCTAGATCCTGTTAACAACCTTAGAGCAGGTCTCTTGCTATACCAGAAAGCTGGTTGGGATCCTTGGGATCCATGTGCATGGGGACCAGAATATGCTCATAGGTGTAAGTCATCTAAATAATTAAGCTTGGGTAGTAGACAGCAATCTTGTCGTCATGCAACACGATTGAACCAACCTGTCTGCTACCCATTTTAATTTATTATTTTAATTTCATACAAAGTAAGTGCCATATCACTACTAATAGAAACTATCTTTATGACTACCATTGATAGAACTACTTCTATCCCAGAAACCAAAAATAAAGAAACAGCCTCAACCTTATCTAAAATTTGCTGGGAAATTCGGAATCAGCGAAAAGAATTATTTAATTTAGACGCGCAAGACGACACTTTAGTTTATTTTCAAGATCTTATTTTAGAACTAGAATCACAAATAGATTCTTCTCTAGAATCATTTTGCCAGTCTTCTATTACTGGCAAGTGGGTAATTTCAAATATTGGAATTGGCCCAGTTACAGCTACTCGTTTACTAAGCTACCTTGATATAGGTAGATCTCGTACTCCAGAACATTTATGGAGTTATGCTGGTTTAGCTCCAAGCCAACCAGGCAAAATGAAATCTCCTTATAATAATAATCTTAAGGAAGTATGCATTCATATTGGTAAAAATTTCATTAAGTATTCGGCTAAAGAAAACTGCTTTTATGGCAAGTTATATTTAGAAGAACGTAAGCGCCGTATGGAACTTAATGAGCAAGGTGAATATACTGAGCTAGCTAATGAAACTTTGCAAAATATCAATCCTAAAGATAAGAATTTTGCTAAAGATAAACCAATCTATGAATCAGGAAAACTTCCACAAGAAAGGATTGACGCTCAAGCACAGCGCTATGCTGTTAAAATATTTTTAGCTCATCTGCATGCTGTTGCATATTATGAAGCGTTTGGTATTGAGTATGAAACTCATCATAAAAATATTATACCGATTCACAATTCGCCATTCTGAGTATATAAAAAACCACATATAAATAACCGTTATACCATTGGAGTTAACCATGTCTATCCATCTCAGCGATGAAACTAAAGTTCAGCAGTATCCAGAGCGCTTTGCAATTAAAGAGCCAAACAAGGTTGTAACCTTTATCAAAGGTGAGCCACCAACAGGCGTTGGTCGTGGCAAGCGTAATCCAGTAATTACCAATATCTACAATGCTCTTACTACTCGTCGTAACGAGTGGGCTCATGTTGATATTCAGATTACAAATGCAAAGCAGAAGGCATCTATCATAGCTGCTCTTTATGCTCGTGCTCGTAAAGATAATCTTTACATTAGCTCACGCTCAATGTTCAATGATCGTTCAAAGACATTTGAACTTTGGGTAATGCTTTCCGCTTAGTAGACTCTATCCTCTAAGCGGGATAAGTGCCGTACATTTGCTAAGGATTTTAGAGCTCCATAACAACCCAAACTGTTATGTTGAGTTCGCCCCTTTCGACCTTGGTAAGTGTACGGCATTACTTTTTTATCTCATACAAAGTTTAGGATAATCATGGATTTCACTGATTCAGAAACATATATATCTGTTGGCCCTGTTAAACAGGATACTTGTTTCATGTGTGATAAAGAAGCTTTTCTACATGAAATAAGTTCTGAAACTTATAGAGAAATTGTTAATGTTTATGCTTGTACTAAAGTCTGCAAGCAAATGTTTCCACATATAGATTTTGATAAATACTTTAACCCATGTGAGGTAGACAATGCCAGCGTATGATTACCGGAAAGATTCTGACGATCTTAATTTTAAAGACGTAGAGTATTACCGAAACAAATGTTATTACTGCCATGAAGAAAATATAATCATAGTAGACATAAATGATTTAACATTTTGGCAAAGTGGAGAATTTATACAAGATGCTTTTCCATATTTAAATGCCGAACAAAGAGAATTAGTTAAGACTGGTATTCATCCTGAATGCTGGGATAAAATGTTTGGAAATGAAGACAATGAATAAACTATTTAAAACTATTATAGCAATTGCCCTTTTATCTACCCCTTCTATTGCTCATGCAAAGGGTGAAGAAAGTCAAACTAAAACTTATAAAAACATTAAACTCCAAACTAAAAATGGAGATATTATATATAGGACTTTAGATAATTTTATTCCATCTTTAAATAATTCTACACAACGTGTAAATAACAATGCGTTAATTTCCCTTGGCTATACTGGTCAAGGGTATACTGTTGCAGTTATTGATACCGGTGTAGATTTTTCTCATCCATTTTTAGCTGGTAAAAAAGCTGGCGAAGCCTGCTTTACTGCTGCTAATTCTTGTCCTAATGGAACCAATCAAATGACCGGTGATGGATCTGCACGTCCTACTCACTGGCATGGTACTCACGTAGCTGGTATTATTGCCGGTAAAAATTCTACAATGAATGGCGTTGCACCGGGTGCTAAAATACTTGGTATTAACGTATTCGAAACAGATCTTTCTGCTAATGAAGAAAGTATTATCTCTGCTTTAGAATATGTAAATGCTAATCGTTCTAGATTTAATATTGTTTCTGTTAATCTATCTTTGGGCACTAGTCGTATGTGGACTGGACTATGTGACAGTGTTTCTCCAGAATTAACTACAATCATTCATACTCTTATTGCCAATAGAGTTGCTGTTGTAGCTGCTGCTGGTAATAGTTATTCTTACGGAATGGCTAACCCAGCATGTATATCTGGAGTAACAAGTGTAGCTGCTAGCTTTAGTACTAGTGATAATGTTACTGAATTTAGTAACATATCTAACTATACAACTTTTGCAGCTCCTGGCTATCAAATCAATTCATCTACTGCAAGTGGTGCATACAAGCAAGCTTCCGGCACTTCTATGGCAACTCCTCACGTAGCTGGAGCCTTTGCTTTATACAATTCTTTTAAACCAGGATTATCAGTAACTCAACAAGTATCTAATCTTAAAACTAATTGCCCTAAAGCATATGATGCTCCTACTAAGATTAGCGTTTGTAGATTAGACTTTACTTATGTAGCAAGTGGTCAAGTTGCAACTCCTCCAGATACCACTGTTCCACCAGTTGATACCACTGTTCCATCCCCTACCACTACAGTTCCATCACCAGTAGTTACTACTCCTCCAACTACTGCTCCACCTTTAGTGTATGGAACTATGCTTGGTAAGCCAAGACTTAACAGTATTCAATATTATAAAAATGGATCTGCTTCTATTAATTACACTGATCCTATTTATGCTAAGTCTTTAATAGCTAGTTACTTATTAATTTGTGGTTCAAGTCAATACCAATTTTCTCCTGTAAATGGATTTACAAATCACACTTATGTAATTACTTCATTTAACTCAACAGCTAGTTCTTGCAGTTTGCGAGCGGTAGATTCTAATGGTAACAATGGTCCAGCAACTCAAAATATACCTGTATTTAAATAAAATATCTTATGCAAAACATAAGACACATTCTTCTTAATGAAAGGTTATATCATGATTACTGAATCAAATGCTATTAAAATATTTAATTTAATTCACGATGGTCAATCAGACTATGCTTATGCATATGGTTTAAATATTGATCAAGATAACAATGACGTTATTAATCATCTTCAAATTAATAAATCAAAAGATATTTATGATGTTATTGAAAAAATATCTAATGATAGTTCTGGATTAATTTGGGACGCAATTGCAGTAACAACCCAAGGTTGGGCTGCTCCTATCAAGCAAGATGAAGATGAGAACATTCCTCCTTCTCAACATCCTAATAGAACCCGTGTATTTCTTGTTTGTATAATTACAAATGAAAGAGATATACATTCAGTTATAAAACTTGATGGAGAAGAAGCAGTATATGATAACTCTGGAACCGGAGCTTTAGCTGATGCACTATTGGACATCTATCCGAAAGTAAAATTTAAAAATGAAAACAATAAGCAGTTTTACGTTTGATAACAATTTTAATTATTCTTTTAATTCTATTAAAGAATCTTTAAAGCGAAAAGAAACTAAGGTATTTGCACTGGTTTCTCATTGGGCTGCTGGTTTAGTTGTAGATATTTTTACATTTATTGTATTAGTATTATCAACTCAATATCTTTTGTCCTTAGCAGTCCTTGCTTTGATTGCTTATCATACATATGCAGTGGTTGGAACTGTTCAAGAATTATTTTAAGGAAATATATGTTTACACTAAAAAATATTAATGTTAAGCAGTTTGAAGAATTTGTTAACAATCCTGATAAACACATTGAAAGCTTTGTTTCTACTTTTGAAGATACTGTAGAAAAAATTGGCGCTGATACTTTTGCGCCAATGCTAACAATATTTTCAGATTTAGATAACATAGAAATAACTATTCAATGTAGAGAATATGAAGATAAAGATGAAATGTATAAGTCTCTTAATGAAATGCTTCAATTCTATTCTGCTACAGAAGCTCATAGCTTTATTTTTGCTATGGATATTCGTCAAACAACTTATTCTCAAAAAAATCCAGGCACCAAAGTAGAATCTCCTACTGATGCTCTTAGTTTAACTTTTGCATCAGAGGATTCTTCTGGCATGCTTATTATGCCCTATGAAGTTATTGATAATAAAGTTATTTGGAATTCAGATAAGTTTGATGTGTCAACATTAGCTAATGATGATCCTTCTAAAACTTATCAAGGAGAAATTGCTGAACTCTTTTATTTAATGACACATTTAAATGGCCCATTATTTACTCCAGCTCAGTTGTTAAACTATTATAATTTTAAAGGTTATAATTTTATTTTTCCTAGTGAATCTCACTTGGAAAGAATTATTAAGGTACAAATTTAAATGAAACTTAAACATCCAAAAAATACTGACGTAAAAGAAGTCTACATGTTAGACAAAGAAACTAAACTTAAAAACGTTGTTGTTTCTAACGAAGACCCTTATGATAAACTATTTTCTTCTACTAAAGAAGAAGTTTGGTATTCCGATACATTTGATTTTTAACGAAAGATTATTGTGAAACTAAGACCTTATCAACAAGAAGCTCTTGATTCAATGCTTCAAGCTGAATCAAATGGCATTAGCAAACAGCTAGTTGTATTGCCAACTGGTGCTGGCAAGACAGTATTATTTGCTCAACTTCCAATCATGCGCAAAGAATCATTGCCAATGTTAGTTCTTGCACATAGGTCTGAACTTTTAATCCAAGCTAAAGATAAAATAGAAACAATTAACAAAGACTTGTCTGTAGGAATTGAACAAGCTGAGAATAAAGCTGGTTACTCAGATGTTGTTGTTGCATCTGTTCCAACTTTAGGACGTGAGTCTTCTTCTCGTATTGAACAATATCCTAAAGATTATTTTAAAACAATTGTAGTTGATGAAGCGCACCATGCTGCTGCTCCATCTTATCGTAGGATACTAGATTATTTTAAACCTGATCTGTTGTTAGGAGTTACTGCTACTCCTCAGCGATCAGATTCTGTTAGACTTATTGATGTCTTTCAAGAAATAGTATACTATAAATCTATACAAGATTTAATTAAGGAAGGCTGGCTCAGTCCCTTAGTTGGATACAGAGTTAAAACATCAACCGACATTTCAGATGTGGAGATCCAAAATGGTGAATACAAACAAGACCAACTCATTGAAGCTATTGATAATCCTAGCCGTAACAACAGTATTGTTACTGCCTATAACGATTTGGCGAGCACTAAGAAAACCGTTGTTTTCGCTGCCGGAGTCGACCACGCCAGAAACCTTGAAGAAGCCTTTAGAAAAAACGGGTCCTCGGTACGAGTAATCATAGGCACAACTCCAGACGAGGAACGCAGTCAAATACTGTCGGACTTCAAATCTGGCGCGGTAACAGTTCTCGTTAACGTAGGTGTACTAACTGAAGGTTTTGATGAACCAAGTATTGAAGCTATTATTTTAGCTAAGCCTACTAGATCATCTCTTCTTTATACTCAAATTGTAGGACGTGGTACACGTCTATTTGAAGGTAAAGAACATTGTATGATTATTGATATTGCTGACACCACAAAAGGTAAAAAGCCTATCGGTTTGCCAACTCTTTTGGGTATGCCAGCTGACTTTGATTTACAAGGTCAATCATTAACTGACATTGCAGATGAATTTGAAAAACTTAAAGAGACTGCTCCTGGTGAAGCTTCTAGTGTTCTAAATATGGAAGACATCACAAATGCATACAAAAGAATTGATTTGTTTATGCCTCCGCCTCCAAATCCTGCGGTGCTCGAATACTCTACATTTATTTGGTCTGAAGTTGGAGAAGATGAATTCTATTTGAATACTAATAGTTTTGAATCTCTACATATCTATTGTGATACTCTTGGAAGATGGACAGCAGAATCACGTTTACGTTCAGGTAATAATATTCATGTTCATGTTATTGGCCGTGGCCAAACAATTAGATCTGTTTTTGCTGGTGCAGATAAATGGATTATGGAAAATAGATCTGTATCCCTTCCATTAATTGACGCTTCAGCTGTTTGGAGATCTGATTCTCCAACCGATAAGCAAATGAAACTTTTAAAAAGAATTGGTGTACCTATCACCAGCACAATGACCAAAGGTATGGCTAGTCAAATTATTTCTAAATGGATGGAAAGACCTGAGAATAAAAGACCAGCTTGGCTTGAAAATAAAATTAAACAAAACAAAAGGTGGTAAGATTTTATGAATGAATACCCACCAAACTATCCTCGTCATGGGTTTCATCTATGTCATGGATGTGGGTCCATGGCCCCTCATCATACTCAAGAAAACGCTCCAGACAATGGATGGGTGTTTGATATGAATAACTTTGGATACTACGCTGGATTTACAGATTTTATTTTACAAGATCCACAACTAGTAAGATTGTGTCATGATTGCGTGGTTAAATTCTTAGATACATTCCCATTACTAAGCGTGTTAGTAGGCAAAGGTGGTCATAGCCAAAATGGCCCAAATGAAAAACCTTGTTGTCAATATGCATGGAAATCTGAATCAATTGGCCAAAGCTCAATAACTTATTTAGCTTCAGACGATGCTGAGTCATGGGAGATTATGCGATAATGTTATGCCCACGTTGTGCTTTAAATTTAATACCAACTAATGATGCACCGGGTGCATACCCTGGAGCTATGTCAAGAGCAGATAATGAAACTGAGATATGTTCATTCTGTGGATATGACGAAGCTGTTAGACAATTTTTTCAAAGGAATGTTCAGCCAAAAGAATCTTGGCCTATATCAGTAGACCAATTTATGTTAGGAAAACTACAATGAATAATAAATTTAAATTAACTCTTAAAGTATTGTTATTTTTATTTCTTTTCTCTGCTACATTTTATTGGGCTGATCAAGCATTAGCTGATAATCAAGAACCAATTCTTATTGAAATAAAAGATACCGATATTGGAACTACTGCATTTGAGCAGTTGATTTCTTATGGTAATGGCGGCCATGCTGCTATGGGTGCTATACTGGGAAATGCGCAAAACATGCTGTCAAATCCAGGTATCGGCTTTAGCATTGGTTCCGGGGGCAACGGTTATCGGCCTTCTATTCTTATCGCCGTATGGACTGACCAACCATTTAGCGTCTCTACTGGATTGGCTACTATTAAAACTTACTTTAATGTACCTAGCAATCCAGTAACTACAAACGGTGATTGTGCTATTGCATGTGATGGAACATATCAACAAAATCAAGAACCTGTTATTGTTTCACAAGAACCTGTTTCTGTTCCACAACAAACTAGTGTAAGCGTTGTTGAGCCACCACAACAAGCTACTGCACCTGTTGTTACAGAAGAACCCTCTTTAGCTACGACGCAAACACCGCAAGTACAAGCACCAGAACCGCAAATATTGTTAGATAATACGCCACAGTATACAGCTCCCACAATAGTCGATGAAACCAATTCTGCTTTTTCTGTTTCATTGTTAGCTCCAACTGCTATAATTGCTCGCGAGATTGCTCAACCAATAGTAAATAAATCAAAGATTAAACCTAAGATCATTAAAAGTAAAAAGATAAAAAGAGTTTTAACAAAAATAAAATAACCAATCAAGTAGGAGATTCTACTATGCCCCCAGTAAAACCAATTAAAGATACTCGTAGTCCAGAAGAAATTGCTATTCAATCAGCAATGACTTCACACTACACTGTTTTGATTCCAGGATATAAAGCTCAACATATTCGTATTAAGAATCCATTAACTGGTAAAGATCCACTCTTTAGTGTTGAAGATCCTGCATTCTTTGATATGTTTTATGATCTTGCTCAAAAAGGTCTCAAAGATAAGATGATGCGCGAAATAGAAACGTTTGCTGCTAACATCGATCCTTATTGGGGTGCTGTATACTCAGCACTTGAGGGTTATTTTAAAGCTAAGGAAACTGCTAGTGATCCGTCTCAAATCGCTAGTTAGTCGCAATATAGAACTTGCTAAAATAAGACAACAAGAAGCTATTGATTCTAACCCCAATGCTTATCATTTTTGGGATGGTTATCTCAGTGCTTTAGAGTCTATTGTTCATGTATTACCTAACGATGAGGAAGAACATGAAGAAATCTTACAAGCCAGACAAAGCCCAACTTCGTCAGATAATCCCACCTCCTCTTGAAGACCGTAATAAAATATTAAATTTATTTTATCAAGAACAAGATGAAGTTGGGTATGTAGAAGCTATTATAAAATATAAACAATTAATGCATGAGTTGTACAAAAGATACAATCCTTGGATGAGACCTGTTTATATTAATGAATATAATTGGTTTAAATATTAATCTATTTATAAGGATATTTGTGGACACTAAACAAATCAAACCAGGTAGTTCAACTATTCTAATATTGAATTATTTAGGTATGAGAAAACGCATAGGTAAACCATGGGCGTCTGATTTAGAGATTGCTTCTTTCTTTCCTCATAAGTTTCAACGTCGCAGTGCAAAAGCTGCAGATGTAAGAACGGCTTTAAAACACATGCTTAAAGCTAACTATGTTAACGTCAAAGATGTTAAAGGTGTAAGTCATTATTCAGCCACTAGTCTAGGAGCTAGCATACCCTATGAGGTTGCTCATAGGGTGGCTAATAGTCCTACTTACCAATCAAGATTAAAGAACGAAGATTACAATTAATTAAATCTACGTGGTTCTTTAATTGCGTCCCAGTATATCTTACCGATACGATCTTCATATCTATATGTTGAGTTATCGTATTCGTAGTTGTTTACTGCGCTCATAACAAATTTATGAATTGTTGCTGCAATAACAGCGAGTATTAAGAGTGTAATTATCATACCGATATAGTATCATACTATCTCGTTAAGTGAACCTACTAATTGGTAGTATCTCTAAAATAGATAGGTCTTATCATGAATGAAGAAGTGATTCCTTGTGAATATTCTAAATGTGATGTTTATCTTTTAAAGCCTGGCAAGTCTCAATGTTCATACGAAGGAACAGAACAATGCGGAGCAGAAGATGATTACTTTAGCGAAGTTCATCTTTTGCGCAGAGCAGGAGATGCTTTAGCAGCAACTGGTGGTCAGCATGGTTTTGACGACGCATTAGATAATTGGAAAGACATTCGCACTATGATAGATAAATCTAAAGTTCTTGTAACAAATAAAGAATCATTTAATGAAATAAAAGATTTAGAATCTGAAGTTCAAAAATGGAAAAAGATTGCTGATGACTGGAGAGAAACAGCTACTGCTCTTGCAATAAGCTTAGGTGATGCTGACATTGCTCCAGATGTTTATGAAGATATTAGAACTGGATTATATGAAGTAGTTCGTGACAGAATGATTCCTAATACCAGTGCTCAAAAATCTTTTGATAACATACATGATTATGCAATTTTATTATCTAGAAAAGCAGGCAAAGCTCAAGAACTTAGAGTTGCAGCAGAAGACGCTAGTGATGCTGAGAATACTTACTATTGGGAAGGATACGAAGCAGCATTAGACTTTGCTATTGACTCATTGCCAAACTATAACAACTAGGGCCGGTAGCTCAGTGGTCAGAGCAGGGGACTCATAATCCCTTGGTCGTGGGTTCAATCCCCACTCGGCCCACTA
>Ga0129333_10002479_pt1 | contig 17196 bp, 21 predicted proteins | sample CPB6_08_DNA_FD_94474 | JGI IMG/M metagenome (GOLD analysis project Ga0129333, IMG submission 94474) | Freshwater to marine salinity gradient microbial communities from Chesapeake Bay, USA - CPBay_Sum_0.6_0.8_DNA | ecosystem: Environmental > Aquatic > Marine > Coastal | place: USA: Chesapeake...
AACTTTCTCCAAAATCCAATCAGTGGTTAGGAGATCGTATTCCATGTTGTTGATTCTGCTTTGAGGATCGTCGAACTTGTGGTCGTGTTCTTCGATTATCTTTTCAAAGAAGTCTAGATAATCTTCATTGACCGGTTCGTCTTTTTCTTCCTGACGTTCTAAATAACCTTTCTTTTGAAAGGTATGCCGATCAGGGCTTTTTGAAATCTTTGACATCTTGAATCGCGGATTTGATAGTTTCTGCGTAGTTGAGTGCCTGCTGTTCGCTCATTAGAATAGTTGTTTGAACTTCGATATGACCTTTAGTCCACACGATCCAGGTTAATTTTAATCTAGTAATAAAACCATTTATGATATCTTTAATAGCCCAATCTACTTCCTGCAGGTAAGGATTATCTATATCATAACGTTTTTTAATTGTCTCCGTCCAGTAATCGGATTTTACATTAACGTAGGTGTTAGCATTAATGCCGTGTTCGTCTGCTTCTATCTCAAAATTTAATTCATGATCGGGCTGACCACATCCACAAACTACTTTATAAAATTTTGAATTACCGTAGTCTCCGGTTTTCATTATACCTTCTGCTGGATTCTGTGCTTTCATAATTTAAAATGTCTTAACATTGTTTCTATTATCGTATATACTTTTTGCCATGCGTTGGTAGTCTTCTTCACTCATACAAGTTTTATACAGACTTAGTGCCAGGGTTGACATAATAGCAGCAGCCTCCATAGCATCATATTCTTCTAACATTATATTAGTGAATTGTAGATACTTAGCATAAAGATCTTCTACACAGTGCGGATTTTTATCTGAAATAGCCATTTAGGTCCAAAGACTTTCACGTATTTTAATTAACCGAATCATCATTTCTTCATCTTCTTTATTGTAGGCCTCTTCCAAAGTACGAAGCTGTTCTAAAGAAGTATCACGCATTTTTGCTTCTTCTTCGCTTTTATCTTCCATATCTAAAAGATGATAGCCCTTTTCGCGTCGCATATTGCAGTAATCATGCCATCCACTAACATCATAGATGTCCGGACGCTTTGGATAAACTTCTTTCCACCAAGTGTAAAGCTCAAGTATTTCTCGAGCAGCTTTGGCCTGATAGGTTGGTTCCGCTTTGTGCTTTTCGCCTTCTTCCAAAAATTCTTCGTTGGTAAGAGTCATTGCCCATTTTAGATAATCGATGCCTGCTTCTGGACAGCGCCATGTACGCCAACGTAGCCAACCACTACGCCACCAAGGAGTGCGATATTTTTTACGAGATGCCTCATCCCACAAACAGTGATGCCATGCCTGTTCTACTTCAACAAAGTCAACAAGCTCATTAAAAAGACATGGAAGAAAACGGTTGCCAACATCACGCCACTCGCCGCGAGGAATATCGCTTGGACTAGAAGTAAGAGCGTGGGTTTTAGTGACCCAGCGATTGTTGATATAATAGCGTACATCGTTGATCCTTTCTGGGATATAACACCATACGTCCTGAATTTTGTCCAAACCTTCTTCAGCCAACCACCAACGGATTGGATATTTCTCTTTAGCAGCTCGTTCCCATTCCGCCCACTCTTTACCTGTACCACACTTTAACTTAGTGGTACCGCGAATCCAATCTGCAAATTTAGAACAAGTCCAATAATTTCTCATATAATTTTTTCTCTGTCGAACACTTTAATTATACGATCTTTTAGAAAACCTGTCAATAAAGATTGAAAAACGAATCAAAATTTTCTTTGGTATCCAGCTAGATTGAGCATTATGCTGTACTGCTCATAAGCATTTTGGACAGCGGGATTAGTACTACGATAGTACGCTTCTTCTCGTTCTTTGTCCATAAGAGTTTGAAACATGTCGACTTCGCCGGAGCTGTGCCGTTGCCATTTGAAAAATCTACGTTCTAATTCAATCAATGCTCGCAGTCTGCCTTCGGGAATTTCTAAAGTATATACCTTTTCAGTTTCAAACTCAACCACATCTTTGCGAATAATATCAGCTCGTTCTGGATCAGTAAAGAACTTAGGAGGATGATATCTTGCTCTACGCTTTTGATCGTTTAGGATACGGACCTCGTAGTTTTCGCAGAAATGTTTTAATTCTTCATTCATGGGTTATAAGGCTTTCTGTCATAGGAAAGATCGCAGCAATCGCCTTAGCACAGGCTAGTGCTACTAGTTGATGTTCTTTCTGTGTACCGTTTCCAGAACGCAATTCAATGAAATGTACCCATGAACGTAAAGTACCATTCATGTAAAGTTTGCTTTCGATGTTTCCTTCTGGAAGAACAGCTCTGGCCTGCTCTTTAGCTATGCCATTCGTGATAGCCCAAGTGTAGGCTTCACGAGCGGCTCTAATAACAGCCTGTTGTTTTTCTTCCCAACGATGTGCGAGCTCTCTTTGACCAGGGTGTTCCATGTCCAATTCGACAGAATTTTGTCTGTTTTTGGTGTCCTGCAACCGTGCTTCTCTAGTGACGAAGTTAAGATCTTTTGTAGGGTCAGCGTATCGTTGACTAAACTCTTGGAAGGAGAAACTTCTGTGTCGAAGAATTTGTCGGGCGATGTCTCTGGTGGTGGTGATTTCCACACACGCTGATACCATCTCAAGGGGTGACCAGTGTGCATGTTTGACCAGGTATCGAATAAGTTTCTCTGATGTGTCTGAGTTGAATTGGTTTGATGGATTTGAGACACGGGCGCAATACGCAATGAGTTCCTGCGCATCTGCGATACCCATGTCTGCAAATTCTGCTGTTGGTTGTGAATAGGATACCAAGCGAACATTCATTATTTTTCCTTTAAAATTTTCATTAATTTTTCTTTTTCAAGAAGGTCTTTTTCTAATTCAACGTACTGTTTACGTAGTTCTTTTAATTGTTCCCAACGATCTTCAAGATCCGGATTTGGTTTAAGAATGCCTAGACGTTCTTCAATCTTTTCTATAGCTTCGGTTAGACTCTTTCCACCAATTTTAATATCGGCACCTTCTTTCATAGTAAGTCCAGCGCCATCGATATAAACTGTAGTTGGAGACTGTGCCCAGTTATACCCTGTACCAGTAGTAGTATAGGTGTACGGAACAGTGGTACCGCCAGTTGTGATAGTATATGGACTGGTCAACGTTCCGGTATTAATCATAGAACTATCTAAAGTAATAGTATCAGTGCCACTACCTATGGTGTACGTAGCTTGAGCAGCACCATAACCACCTAGATTAACAGTGGTTATATTGTCATATTCTGATTGATCATTCATTTTGTTTTTCCTTGTTTTCATAGTACCAAGGCATGATTTGTTTCTATTATATTATTTTTTAAATTAGAAATCAAATTAGAAAAATACCAATTTGGATTTTTATAGACTTTATCGTCTTCTTCAAAGTTTGCTTTGAAGTTTCTTGGTGTTTTCTGAGAATTAAGTTTTCTAGCCAACAAATCTGCTTCTTGATAAGAACTTATACCAGTGCTGTCATTTTTAGTCCAGTTCCAAAATTTTTCTAAGTTAGGAATTTGATATCCATATTTTTCATAATTTATGTCCATATCACTTCTTGGAGTGTATTTTAAAAAAGGATTAGGTGGTACTAGCAATAATGCTATAAATTCTATATTGTATATAGGACTGTCTGATGCGTTTGCCCAACTGAAAACCTGTTCAATGAAACTAGCAGGTTCCTGCGGAAGTCCTACTATATATCCCACATCTATAGTTACAGATTCGCCCCACTCTTTTTTTAGTGTCTGCAACATTTCTTTTTTAGTTTGTTCATTCATACCTTTTCCAATAGCTTTACTAGCCACCGGATGTAACGAATCCAAACCAATCCACGTTCTAGTCAATCCAATTTCTTTTAATAGATTCACATGTTCGCGATTCTTAACCATTACATCTAATCTAGTGTAGGCTTGAAACCTTGGCTGAAATGGTAATTTTCTGACGGCTTTTGCTATCTGTTCTAGTTTTTCTGTAGAATCGTTTAGAGTGTCGTCGGCCACGGTATAATCTCTAATACCCCATCTATCGTAATTTTCCATTAGTTCATTATAGATTGTGTCCACATCTTTAACATAACTAGAAACGTCTTTTCTACCTATTAATGGATAGTTACAAAAACTACATTTAAATCTACAGCCTCTAGAAAATTCTATTATCAATTTTTCATACGGTTGTATTTGATCTAATTCATTATAGGATGTTGAACTAAATTTAAAATCCCAGCTGCTAGATTTAGCTTCAGTATCATGGTCAATGATTTTAGAAAAAATACGCCTCGGTTGAGACAACAAGTCTTCTAGTTGTGTTTCTCCGTATCCGATAATAAAATGATCTGCGGGAACATCAAAATAAAAGTTTGCCTTAGGACCTCCTAAAATAACTTTTAATTTTGAATTTATGGATTTGGGATAATTGATCCACCTTTCTAACTGACCACGAACTGCTGCTTCTGTTAATGTTTGCTCGTCCGTGTCATTATTTCCCATATTACCTTTGTCGGGAAAAGTAGATCTTACTTCTCCGCTTGGTAATCTATAAGGCCACCAGGTAGTAGAAAATCCTAATAATTTTGTTTGGTCACCAATTGCATGATCGCATATTTGTTTCCATGTTTCGAAATCTAAAAAACTAGAAAAGTCTACTACCAGTACAGTGTAACCTCTGCTTCTTAGATGACTGGCTAATCTATGAGCCCCATAACCTCTTACCCACGCTGGTGGTTTAGAGGTATCGGTGACTAACACAACATCAAAAGAAGGCATTTATTTTGCCTTGGCTTCTTTACGTGCATTCTTTTCTTCTGTGATTTCATTACGACGTGCTTTGACAAGTTTGCCTACTTCTTGTAAAGCCTTACGTGCTCGTGTGCCGGCTGCATTATTACCTGCCGCGAATTTAGAATCTTCTGCTAAAAACGCTTCCATTGCTGTTTTGAGTTGTTCTACTGTGTTTGACATAATTGTTCCTCGTGTTAGTAGTATTCTACTTATAATAGAATTTGGTGTGGTCGGTAGGATTCGAACCTACAAAGGCTATGTCTAAGACGGCGCCCTATTCCCAAGTGCGTTTCGCAACGGACCGGAGGTCTGCCATGTTCCACTCACGACCACAGTTATATTATATAACCTAGAAAAACATATTGCAACTATTTACAGGGTAAATATTAGCAGTTTATGTCAAATGCTTTTCAAAATATCCCTTTTCAAAATATAATTCGTTTCGGCCAAAGATCAATGTTGGACGATCCTCTTTTTTCAATAAGTTGGATACTAGGACGTTTTTGTAATTACAAATGTTCTTATTGTTGGCCATACGCAAGAAGTGATCGCGTTGATCATTTAGATATTGATGTATACAAACGAACAGTAGATGAAATAAAAAGACAGGCAAGACAGAATGGATTCAATAGATTTCATTGGAGTTTTAGTGGCGGCGAGCCTACTGCCTATAAACATTTACTAGAATTAATACAATATCTAGATGAAATCGAATCATCATGGCAGAGTATACATATGACTACCAATCTAAGTCCTGGTAGTAAATGGTGGAAGTCGTGGTGTAGAAATACAGAAATGCTACAGCGTAGAAGTATCACTGCCAGCTTTCACGATGAATATGCTAAGGAACAAGAGTTTGGAGATAAGTGTTTACAATTGATGTACGAGTTAGTGCATGTCACAATTAATCAGGTAATGGTTCCGGAAAAATTTTGGGAGTTATATGAGCGGTGCCAGCGATTCAATCAACGAGGGATAAACGTAACACTGAAACCACAAAGCGACCCCACAGCCAGCGAAGTGGTTTCGGGATACTCTGATGAAATGATAGAAATAATGCAAACTGGTTTCCCTCAGAAGGCACAGGAAGAAAATCTGTATCAGATAGCTCTGTATGATCAAAATAACAAAGAATACCTATTTGATCAAGCAGAGAGATTTAATGCTTTTGGTTTTAATAAATTTGAAGGTTGGCTTTGCAATTCTGGTTATCAAAGTGTTATAATAAGAGGTAATGAAGTTAAACGCAGTTATAGCTGTCGTGATCTTCCACTAGGCACACTACAGGATGGCTTCAAACTATTTGATAAGCCTAATAGATGCATTACTAACTCCTGCGTTAGTTCAGCGGACAGTAAAATACCCAAATTAAAATGTCAGAAAGAATAAAAAAATTTATAGAAGTGGTAGAAGAAAAAACAGGAAGTAGAACTTTTTGTGTTCTACCCTGGATACACGTAGCCACTCGACCTAATGGAGATGCTAGACTCTGCTGTGGTTCTAATGCTAGCCAGGCCTCCAACGGTGTTATGGATGCCGGCCTAGTAAAAAAAGAAAACGGAATTCCTGCTAATTTCGGTAAAGAAACTTTAGAAAGTGCATGGAATAATTCTTACATGAAAACTGTAAGAACAACCATGCTAGAAGGTAATATTCCATCAAGTTGTTCTAAGTGTTTTGAAGAAGAATCAAAGGGCATCGTCAGTAAACGAATTTGGGAAACTTATACCTGGAATGAAGATGGATTGGATTTATCCGAATTAGTTAAAGATACTGATAAAGATGGTACAGTTCCTCCAGTAATTAGATATTTAGATCTTAGGCTAGGACATACCTGTAACCTAAAATGTGTAATGTGTACACCGCACGACAGCAGCCGATGGGTACAAGACTATGATAAGTTGATTGAACAAACTAGAAGTCCTATAATACTTCAACAGATAAACTGGAACAAGTCTGATTTTGACAACTACTGGTATGAGAAACCAGAACTGTGGGAAGAAATCTTTGAACAGATTCCAAATATAAAGCAATTATATTTTGCAGGCGGTGAACCTTTGATGATTAAGGAACACAAAATATTTCTTAAAGAAATAATCAACAGAGGTTATGCCCAACATATTACAGTAAGATACAATAGTAATGGCGTTTTAGTTGACGACGACGTAATAGAAATATGGAGCCATTTCAAAGAAGTAAGATTTGCTTTCAGTATAGATGCCATATTTGAACGAAATCATTACATTAGATATCCTGTAAGTTGGGAAGAAACTGTAGATGCTCTAAAGAAGTTAGATGAAACACCCGACAACATCAAAGTTGGCATTGCCTGTGCTGTTCAGATTTTTAATATAAATCATATAATTGATTTTGCCAAGTGGAAGATCAAACAAAATTTTAGGAAAGTCAATCGCTTTGTTATGCATGGAATAGAATCAGGCGGCGGGCTATTAAACATGCATATGCTGTATATTCCTACCTTTCTTAGCGCACGAATATTACCAGCAGAAGATAAACTCAAGCTAAGGAAAGACTTTGCAGAATTCAAACAATGGTTGTGGGACAACTATAGACAGGATGACGATTTTTGGAAACACAATCCTAATGGGTGGAATCGGTGGGAAAGTATCTTAAAGTTTGTTGAGGCAGAAGATCACAGTCATCTACTACCAGACTTCAAAGAGTATGTGAATAATTTAGACTCAATCAGAGGCACAGATGCTAAGGAAGTATTTCCAGAATTAGCACATTTACTAAAATGAAGATTACAAAAATAAAAAATTTCTCAAACGATTGTCTTAGTGTTGAATTCGTTTTAGGCAATGTCTGCAACTATAAATGTCATTACTGTTTTCCTGGTTGTAATGAAGGAACCCACAGATGGCCAGACCACGATCTAGTTTTAGAAAACATGCAGACTCTTTTTGATTTTTATCAAGCACAGGGAAAAAAGAAAATTGATTTAAAGATCATAGGAGGAGAAACAACATTGTGGCCTAAGTTGTCTAGCTTTGTGAAATCTATAAAACAAACGGCAGATGTGTTTGTTAGAATCAGCACAAATGCTAGTAGAACTTTGAGTTACTGGAATGATAAGACAGAATTGTTTGATGAAATTACCATCAGTGTTCATAATGAATTTGCAGATTTAGATCATATTATTAAGGTAGCCGACTTAATCTACAGTAAACGTCAAAGCAATCTCTACGTGTTTGTTCTTATGGATCCTTTTAATTGGGATAAATCAGTGCAGTGTTTAGATTATCTCATGGCAAACAGCAAAGAATGGTATCTATCACCACAACCTGTATTATTCAATAATGTCACTGTCTATGATGATAAACAGAAAGCCTATCTTAAAACTATAGCTCAAAGAGAATGTAAGGATGTTAAAAGATTAGATCCTAATTACACAATGGTATTTTACGAGGATGCTAGTATAGAGCGTTATGATTACAAAAAGATCGTGTTGAATAATTTAAATAATTTTTATGGATATAGTTGCAATCTTGGAGTAGACAGACTTTATATCAATATACAAGGTAATATCAGAGGAGCCTGCGGGGAAACACTGTTTGATGGAGATCTAAATATCAAAGATCTGAACTTTGAAAAAAAATTGAGATCATACAAAGAGATCCAGCCAGTAATCTGCAAACAACATACCTGCGGCTGCGGTGCTGAAATCATTTTAGATAAAGAAATAGTATGAAAGTAGACTTAGATCATTTACACCATTGGATGAGAGCTATTCGCAGCAGCAAGGATCCTATGCGCACCCTTGATGCATTTTGGCGGGGACAACTACGCAGTAAAGAATGGTTAGTTGAAACACTGGTCCATGTTATCTATCCAGAGAGAAATAAAGATATGGACTTTCCTGTATCAGTAGATGTCTACGGAGGATGGGTTGGTGTATTGCCTAGTATGTTATTTCAAAGTGATATACCTATCAAACATATACGCAGTGTTGATATAGATTCTAGTTGCGAAGATATCGCTAGCAATATGAATCAAATAGAACTAGAACAGGGAAAGTTCAGGGCTTTAACTGCTAATATGTGTGATATCCCCAGCACTGCTGATATAGTCATCAATACCAGTTGTGAACATATAACGCAAGAACAATATGAAATTTGGTTAAAAGGGATATCTCATCCGAGTATGTTAGTTTTGCAGAGCAATAATTATAGCATTCCTGAGCATGTTCGTATAGCTCGTGATCTAAAAGAGTTCGAATCTCAATGTAATATTGATATAGTTTGGTCCGGTGAATTAGCATTACCTCTTTACAATCGTTATATGGTGATAGGGAATGTTTAATTTTTCTGATCTTAAAACTGTTCATTTAGAAATCAGCACAAGATGCCAAGCATCATGTCCTATGTGTCCGAGAAACTATCATGGCGGCCAGGAGAATCCTAATCTTAAATTAGCAGATTGGACCTATGAAGAATTTGTGCAAATTTTTATTCCCGAAGTATTAACTCAGTTAGAGGGAATCTATTTCTGTGGAAACTTTGGAGATCCTATAATGAACAACGATCTGCCAAGGATGTGTCTCTATCTCAAAGAACATGCTCCACATATCGATTTACGGATACATACCAACGGTGGCGCTAGAAGTGGATTGTGGTGGAAAGATCTCAAAGACTGTCTTCCTGAAAACCACGTAGTGATATTTGCTCTCGATGGTCTTGAAGACACACATCATTTATATAGAATTGGCACATTATACGAACGTGTAGTACATAATGCTCAGCAATTTATTGAAGTGGGTGGAATCGCAGAATGGGTGTTTATAAAATTTAAACACAACGAACATCAGGTTGAAGAAGCTGAACGTAGATCAAAACAATTAGGATTCCAAAGATTCACCGTAAAGAATACAATCAGATTTATCGGAGAAAACAGATTTTCAGTCGTAGACAAAGATGGAAACACACTTTATTATCTAGAACCTCCCACAACTAATCAAGTTACTTTAATCGATGCGGATACTATTAAAAACTTTAACAAGTGGTATAAAGAAACTGAAGTGGATTGTTATGCTCTCAGCAAAAAAGAAATATACATTGATGCTCATAAGAATGTTTTTCCCTGCTGTTTCTTAGCATCCGCTCCATATAATCACGCTAAGTCTAAAAGTCTAGTGTCTGATATAAGAAAACAAATCGTTGATCAATATTATGAATTGGTAAAAGACCTAGGCGGGATAAACAATCTTAATGCAATCACTCGAAGGTTAAGAGAAATCATAAATGACAAGCAGTGGCAGTCTGTTTGGGAACCTTATTGGAGTGAAAAAAAATTGATAACCTGTGCCAGGGTCTGCGGAGTAAATTCAATATCTAAACCAAATGATCAATTTGTAAAGAGGGTCAGTAATTGAATAAGATATTTGCAATTACCCCCGTGAATCAAGATCCATTTATGATCACATGGGATCTAGGTCGTAGGTGTAATTATGATTGTAGTTATTGTCCTAGCCATAGACATGATAATTTTAGTTCTCATGCATCTTTAGATGAATTAAAAAATACCACGGATTTTTTATTCGAATATATTTCTGTTATCGCAGAACACCGTATCAACAAAGATTTTAATGTCAGCTTCACGGGCGGAGAACCCACAGTTAATCCTAACTTTATAGAATTCGCGCAACACATCAAGTTAGAATACGAAAAGAATTACAAAGATAAATTTAATCTCAAATTAGATTTAACAACCAACGGTGCTATGAGCGAAAAAATGGCAGCAGCAGTAGTCAAAATATTTGATTATGTTACTGTAAGTTATCATGCAGAAGCAGTTGCTAAATTAAAATCACAGGTGACCGAACGGATAAAACAGTTTAAGAACAGTGATATAAAATTAAAAGTTAATGTAATGTTTCATGCACAACATTTTTCTGAGTGTGCTGCTTTATGCGAAACATTAAAAGAATTAGAAATAAAATTTATTCCTAGATTGATCGGAGATGATCCAGACAGTAAATCCAGTCAAGCTCATCTTTATACCGACGAACAAAAACAATGGCTAACTGACTTTTGGGGTATTGACTTTAATCCTACAGGAAGACCGTGTTGCGGTGGAAGAACGTTTGGTGTTTGCAGTTCCGAAGGAACAGAACAGACAAAATATGTTAATTATAGAGAATTTAAAAATTGGTACTGTTCTGTAAATTGGTATTTCTTACATATAGAACAGCAGACAAATTTGATATATCACCATCAAACCTGTCAAGCTAGACTAGATGGTACACGTGGTTCAATAGGCACAATCGGTGATTGGAAAATCGTAGTTGATGATCTAAGAAATAACATAGCACAAAAAACTTTACCAGTAATCGTGTGTCCTAATAAACTATGTGGTTGCGGATTATGTACACCTAAAAGTGAAAACAGGCATAACCTTTTAGAAGTTATGCCTGCTGTGATTAAGGATACTGCAATCTTTAATGTAGATTGACCCAGGCACTACCATCGTATACCTGAACTTTATTTGTTGCTGCAGGTGTGGCTCCTGAAAGCATGAATATCATCATACCAGCTGCTGGGGTTGGGACCAGTGCTGTTCTAGCAGTATCATCTGCCACAGATGGAAGTTTGGGCGGAGCAGCGAATTCAACATCAGTTGCTTTTATAACTAGAGGTGATCCTATGGTTCCAGTTGAATTGGTTACCTTAACTGTGATTTTGCTAGGAACAACTCCAGTGGAAACAGCACCATTTACTTCACACAATATTTCTGCAGATGCAACGAAGTTAGTACCATCATGTCCGTTAACAGAAATACTACCGATTTCATCACCGTTGTTAACTGTCGTTGGAGTCACAAATGTGCCTCTGCTTCGGCTTAAACCTAATGAATTAGTAGCAGCTGATGTTGAGTAAGAAGTAAGCAGATTGGGCCATGGGTCTGTTGCCGATACCGTTGTTGTTGCATACAGTATAGAAGGTACAGTTGCAATCATTGTTGCCCCTGTAAACAATCCAGAAGATTCTAAGTTTACCTGGGCTAGTGTTGCTGTTTTAGATGCTGTAGCTAAAACAGTAGCACCGCTGCTGTTCACAACATTAGCGGTGAATGTGTTGTTAAAAAAGTTCGATGCACTACCTATATTATAACCAGTTGTATTAGGAATAATATTTGATTTTACTGTGCCATCTAAGTTAATAGAATTATCTGGTCCATTTACTAATGCTGTGCTGTCATCGCCAAATACACTGCCTTTGACTTCACCAGTAAGATTTCCTGTAACATTACCAGTTACATTACCAGTAAGATTTCCTGTAACATTACCAGTTACATTGCCTGTAATGTTTCCGAAAAACCCATTACTGGCATAAATTTTTCCTTCAATTGTATCTACTAATAATGTAGAATCATCTGCGAATATCGAACCTTTAAGCGCAGATGCATTAATTGTTCCTGTATAATTAGATAGGTCTACAGATGCTGAAAGAATGTCTGTTGTTGTATTGTATGAGAAACTGATCGACGAATGTGTTCCGCCAGTGATCATTGCTGCTGCTGCATCTTTGGCATCAGCGTCAGTATAACCAGTGATCTGCACTCCGCCTAAGGTACTGCCATTACCTATGTACAGTCTTTCTGCTCCTGGGGTTGTAACAAATAACAGCTCGCCCGGGGCCAGCGGCTGTGTCATAGCTAATCGTTCTGCGTTGGTGCCTCTGCGAATCTGTAAGGGCATATTAATAACTCCTGGGTGCGATGCTTAGTTTATATATTTAGTCAGATCACTTCATTCCAGCATTACCCAATCTGCCCTAGAAACACTGTGAATTTCTAGGGTTTTTAACAGTTTTTTAGGGTCATACCACACACAGAATTGATAGCAATCTTTACAGGATTTTGGGCAACACTGGTATAATCTATCATCATACACTAATTGATATCCTGTCTTTTCTATTAAAAATTCACAGAATTTCTGAAATTTTTTATAGCTTATGTCTGCGTTATCGTACTGCACACCGCGAGAAATAAACAATACATCTTTGTTCCATTTATCGTAGTTGTCTAAAGTATATTTAATGTTACGCCAGGTGATTTCTAAACCGTGTCCCCGATCTCGAAAGTAAGGATTTATGTAGGCTCTGTTGCAGAATCTTGACACATTTTTAGGCCACCTGCCCTGATTATAAATGCCCTGAAAACTAGCGGGAATACCATTACAGGTAGTTACAACCATAGTTTCGTATTGTGTTATATCAATGTTTTGATAGTTTTCCCACAACAGATGACCGCGGTCTTCTCTAGCTATTTTATAGATCTCTTCCCAATTGCTGTTGCTTGTATTAAGGTCGTGAAACTGTAGTTCTAACATGTGATATCCGACAATACTAGATGCACCCTGGGTTCCCAGCCACCGTTGAAAACTGTGTGTTCTCTAGTTGTATCCACCTTGTAAAAGCAGCCATCGGCGGGTATGTGATAGCCTGTGGCCATAACATCACCCTGCGGTGTGCAGTCAAAAAACAAAGCCTTAGGCGTAGTTCGTAATGCTAAATGATATCTGGGTTCCGCATCGGCATGTATGCTTAGACCTGTTTTAGGCAACAATCTCATGTACCTAATTCTGCCAAATTTCAAAGAATATTGATCAGCTAATGAATCTATAACTTTTTTTGTGTAAGCTCCTACAGGATTCCAAACAGTAAAGTCTCCTTCTCTAGCTAGAAAAATACTAGCAGACTTATCGTACAGACTGCCGTTGGCATCATACCACGGAAATTCCGCACCTGGTCTATGAGTCAGCCCTATTTGATTAGCATGATAGTCTCTGCCGTCCTTGGAAAAACGCTGCTCGGGCCAGGCCACACTCTGTTCTAGATGTTCTAATTCTTCTAACATCAGTTGTAGATTCAGCGGAAAATAAATTTGTTCAATAAACTTTGTTTTCATTAATAATTGGTATTAGATTTTTCTTTTGAGGAATTTGATCTGGAGCCATCATCCAATCGAATTGTGTAAATGTTTTCTTACCAGTCCAGTTGTCTTTCCAATGTTCGTGAGTCACACTCATAGATCTGTAATGATATTTTCTAGGTGCTAGATCTAGTTGGCTTAGATTCATATTTTTATAAGCATCTCTAGTAATGACCTGATGTACAAAGTTGGTTATAGGACCGTCATAGAACTGACACCAAGGACCAGTAGCCAGTTCTTCCATATCAATGTTAGTTACATCTGGCCATTGTATCAATCGTAAAAGTATACCATTCCAGTTTACAATTACATGATAGGGATTATCATCTGATTGATACGATTCTATGTTACCATCTGTGAGTTTTGATATCTGTTTTACCAGTTGGCTTAGATAGCTTCTTTGTTGATCACTGCTTCTTCCTATAAAACTGCCGCAGCGAATTCTGTAATGATTAATCTGTGGATGATGTATTTTCTTTATTTCATCTAATATAAAAGGTAGATGATCGTAACTTTCTATGGTATATCCAACGTACCCTATAGCAAATCCCTGCTCAATCATATTTTTTAAAGCTCGTAACTGCTTGTCATGAACACGTTGGCCTTGATAGCTAGGATGATTTAATCCTAGACACATACTGTGTAGACCTGCATTATATACCTGTTTACTCCAACGACTATCGGCAAATCGTAGGCCATTAGACAAAAGTTGAAATTCTTGGAATCCTAGTTTATTGATTTCTTGACATAGTTCTACAAAGTCAGGCCGCAGTGTAGCTTCGGCACCTGCTAGCATAGGATATGCATCTTTGGGGAAAGTCTGTAACTGAGAGATAACATCGTCTATAGGTCTATCTTGAACTTTATTATCAGGAAGATGATAACAGTGAGGACATTTAAGTTGGCATCTATCGCTGGCTTCGAAAAGTATTTGATTAAACCAGGAAATATCTCTATGATGTTCTAAACCGTAATAGAATTCGGTATCTACTTCTACAACGCTGTGTTGTATTCCATGTTCCGGACAATTCTTGGCCATTAGTATACTGTTATCTTTTTCATAGACCACAGCAGGTATATGACGATAACAATGATTGCAAAGACTTACAGTATTGTGTATGTGATACATTTTAAACAATCTTATACATTAGGCCAGCATTTAAACCTATGACTACTCTTGGAGTATCGATAGGGTTTTTCTGTGTTTTGTGATATAGCCAACCGGGGAACAAAACTAACTTTCCGGGACGAGGTTCTACTATGTGATCAAAATAATATCTGCCCTGTTTGCTTTCATGAGAATCATAGTGAGGTAGTCTTCCCCTAATCATTTCATTGGGGTCAACTAATACCAAAGATCCTCGGTCGGGACTAGCATCTACATAAAATGATCCTGCTATTTCAAAAGGACTGTGATTATGTTGAATAATATTACCACCCTTTGGTGTCAGGTTAGCCCACATATGATGTATTTCGGGCTTGACGAATTTACTATATTTTAGTGCTGTCCAATATTGTTGCACATGTTCTTTGATCCATGACATTAGTTCAGGATAATCTAATACTTCATGTAGGTTTCTATATTGACCTTCTGCAGTTCCTTCTAGGCTATATGACTGATTAAACAATCTATGATTGGCATAGAGATCTAAATTTTGATTGAACAAAGACATTACATCGTTAAGTAACCCATCTTTGATTTTATCATAATTAGGAAAATCTACTTCATAGATCTGCACAGGAAAAATATCTTTAAGCATTACGATATTCCTCTAGTTTCTGTCTACGCTTTATAATTAGGTCTGAATGATATTCGGTCATGTCGGGTATGCCCGTGCCTAGTATTTTAAATGCGTCATATCTTTGTTGGCAGTTAAAACAATGTCCGCAGTGTTTACCTACCTTTGTTAAACTTTCAGTAATGCAGGAACTTGTTTTATACAGAATGTCTAACCAACCTAACTGTTGATACAAATCAACAACTTCACATTTATTCAAAGTCTGGAAAGGACTTAGAATAAATCCACTTGTCTGTCTGAGTAAAGGGTAAACTTCTGCAGGAATATCTATTTCTAATAGTGTCCACGTGTATTCGTCGGTGTCCAAATAAAACTCTTCAATAGTAGATTTATATTTTATAGGATCAGCAAAAGCCATCTGTCTAACATCCTCTTCTGTCAGACCATCCTGTTTGAAAACTTCGACCTCAAAAAATAGTTTAGTAAAGCCAAACATTACAAATTCAACATTGTATTGTTCTCTTAGTATTTCTATTTTGTTTTCTATAGATTGTTTTCTATTTGAAATATGAAACTCGTAATCAAAATCTACGTAGGTAGGTTTAACATCTATAAATTCAGCAGTTCTAAAGACATTAGCTATAATATATCTGCTGCGATTAGGATCGTTGGCTGAAAAAATATTATCCGAGTAAAAAACTTCGACTCTATCTCGTCCATAAATCTTTTGTGCCAACAATGTAATAAGTGTGCTTTCCATGCCTCCGCTGAGAAATACTCCCATGCGTTTGTTTTCAGGTAACTTTGGAAAATAAAAATTCAAATCAAACTGCTGATCATTAGGCTTGAGTGTAAAAATCTGTTCCATGATCTATTTATATATGGGCATTTTACTGATAAGTACTTCATGAAAGTAGCCATTACAGGACATAGCCGAGGCTTAGGTTTGGCCTTAGACAACGAATTATCCAAAAGAGGTCATCAAGTTTTAGGATTTTCTCGTACCAATGGGTACGATATAAATGATGTCCAAATACGAAAAGACATCATACATCGGGTAAATGACTTTGATGTTTTTATAAACAATGCCTACAGTCACAATGCACAATTCGACCTTCTAGAAAAGATTACGACACAGTGGCAGGATCAAAAGAAAATAATTATAAATGTTAATAGTAAATCTATCTTCGCCCCAGTGTTGCCGCAGTCGATGCAACAGTATGCAGAAGATAAACGTAGGCAGCACGATTATATACAGTCATTGAAATTTCGTGCTAGGCCCTATGTAATGGATTTAATATTGGGATTGGTAGATACCGATATGTCAAATATATTCATCGCTGATAAGATGCAGGCCAATCAAATTGCTCACCTGATAGCTGATATATTAGAAAAGACAGATCAAATATACGTTCAACAATTAATATTAGATGTGCCTTTCCAGGATTGGAAAAACATACAACAAAAGAACCAATAAATATCGTAAAGGAATAATATGTGGCAGACACTTGAAGAATTTGCACAATGGTATAAAGACAGTGGATTTCCTGTACGCCCGCCATTTGAAGATCCTGTCTATGTCACGGATATCAGTTACAGTTATGTGCTGTTTAGAGAAGGTCAATATCAGGCAGAGTTATATCTAGTCAGGCCTAATACCAGCAGCCCAGAACACAGTCATCCGGGAGTAGAAAATATTATCATGGTTTGGGGCGGGAACGTTCATACGATAC
>Ga0129333_10002480_pt1 | contig 17196 bp, 17 predicted proteins | sample CPB6_08_DNA_FD_94474 | JGI IMG/M metagenome (GOLD analysis project Ga0129333, IMG submission 94474) | Freshwater to marine salinity gradient microbial communities from Chesapeake Bay, USA - CPBay_Sum_0.6_0.8_DNA | ecosystem: Environmental > Aquatic > Marine > Coastal | place: USA: Chesapeake...
AACATAATTGAGCATACCATTTTATTAGTTGAATTTATGGTATTACCCGATTTAAAATTTACAAGACAGGATAATGATCTGTTTTGTAATCAATCTATAAGTGTATTAGATTTGATAGTAGGAACTACTATTCCATTTACATCAATAGACGGAAAAGAATTGCAGGTATCTATCAAACCTAAAACCCAACCTTATATGCAGGTTAAACTATCGGGTAAGGGAATGCCCATACCAAATACTGACAGATATGGAGACCAATACATCTTGATTAAACCATACATACCTGATAATATTAGTGATGATATAGTTCAAAGTATATTGCGTAATCAGCAAAAATAAATATTAAAAGAGAGGCTTATGAATAATTCACCAGAAATTGAAAACATTATTGAACAATCTATTGCTATCGCTAAAGAGCATAAGCACCAGTATGTAACTGTTGAACATTTACTACTGTCATTAGTGTCTTATCAACCATTTAAAAAGTGTTTAAACAGTTTTGGGTGTGAAGTAGACATGATGATAAGCGAAATTCAGGCTTATATCGTAAGTCTAAAGGCTATCCAAAATAAAGAAGAAACTGCGCCGAAAAAGACAAATAGTCTTGAGCGTGTAATGAACCGTAGCGTTACGCAGGTATTATTTACTGGTCGTCGTCAAGTCACGACCATTGATCTATATTTAAGTATTATTGCTGAAGGTAATAGCCATGCTCATTATTTCTTGTTGAAGTATGGCGTTCATAAGCAAGAATTTCTAGCATATTGGCAAAAGCACTATAAGGGAGGAGAGTTTGCTACTAATTTAACTGAAACTCAGGCTGATGAAATCCTTGAGGAATATACTACAAACCTTACTACTCTTGCAAGACAGGACAAGATTGAACCTGTTATCGGTCGTCATAAAGAGATTGATGACATCATCAATGTCCTCGCTAAACGTTTTAAATCAAACGTATTGATGGTCGGTGATCCGGGCGTTGGTAAGACTGCTATCGCAGAAGGTATTGCGCGTGCCATTGTAAACGATGAAGTACCTAAATTTTTGCAGGGTCATGAATTGTATAGTCTAGAAATTGGAAGTTTGCTAGCAGGCTCGCGCTATCGCGGTGACTTTGAAGAAAAGGTTAAGCAGGTACTTGAAGCACTTAATACTAAAAAGAAGTCAATTCTTTTTATTGATGAAGCACATATGATGCAAAGTGCTGGTAGTAGCACTAATGGCAGCGTTGACTTTGCTAACATGATTAAGCCTGCAATTACTAAGGGTACACTCAAGGTTATTGCTTCAACTACTTGGGAAGATTTCTACGAAAGTTTTGAAAAGGACCGTGCATTGATGCGTAGATTCTATAGGGTATCAGTTGATGAACCTTCTACAGATACTACTATTAGAATTTTGCGTGGTCTAAGCACAAGACTTAATGATTTCCATGACGTAGTAATTAGTGAAGAGGCTATTACTGCTTCAGTAGAAATGGCAGACAGATATATCAGTGATAGAAAGAATCCAGATAAAAGTATTGATTTACTTGATGCTGCCTGTGCAAAACAAAGAGTATTAGAAAATACAGGGGCTGATATTACTAAAGAACTTATTTTTGAACAGGTAGAAAAGTTTACAGGAGTACCAGCAGATAAGTTAAAGGGTGATAATCTAGATAAGATTACAAACCTAGAAATCAATGTCAAAAGTAAACTTTATGGACAGGATCATGCTGTCAATGAAGTTCTTGATAGAATTTATGTATCTTTTGCAGGTATCAATAATGAAACTAAGCCTATCGCAAGTTTCTTGTTCTTAGGTCCTACAGGTACTGGTAAGACTGAAATGGCTAAACTCTTGAGTAAAAATCTTGAGATGCCATTACTTAAGTACGACATGAGTGAATATAGCGAAAAGCATACAGTCAGTTCACTAATTGGTCCTCCTCCAGGTTATGTTGGCTTCAGCGATAGTCAAGTACAAGGTGGACGATTGATTAGCGATCTTAGTAAAAATGCTCATGCTATTTTGCTGTTTGACGAAGTTGAAAAGGCTCATCCAGATATCTTCAATATCTTCCTACAGATTCTTGATGAGGGACGTATTACTGGTAGCAACGGCAAACAAGTAAGTTGTAAAAACTGTGTTATTATATTAACCAGCAATTTGGGTAGTGCTGACGGTGAAAGAAATAATATCGGTTTCGGCGATTTACAAAAGATCGGTGAAGATGACAAGGCATTTAAAGAATTCTTTAAGCCTGAATTTAGAAACCGTCTAGACAAGATTTGCAAGTTTAAGAAGTTAGACATGCTGTCAATTAAAAAGATTGTTGTCAAGTTTACTGAAGATGTTAAGAAATCACTATTAGAAAAACATAACATCACTCTAAACTTAAGTGAGCCTGTTGTAGAATATCTTGCAAGTAAAGGGTACGATACTAAGATGGGTGCCCGCCCCTTAGCACGTAAGATTGACGAACTAATTCGTGTTCCCTTATCAAAGAAAATTCTCTTTGAAAAGATTAATAATGCCAGCATCATGGCTTTGCTTGAGAATGATACTATTATTTTTAATGTATCACAGAAAGCAAGTGCTGTAATCGGAGAAGATGGTATTATCCAAGTTGAAGGATAATATTAACTATTATGTTGAATAATATAAAAATTGAAGTAAAGAATAAACTTTACTTCAATAAATTTAAGTACAAGGCCATGTGCACCATACAGGGCGCAGCATACACTTATTACACTCCCGATTTGGAAACATTTATTATTCGTATGGAAAAGTTTAGAGATAACAAACTACGCTATGGTATACGTGTAATTGAAGATGATTGGAAAGAGTATTGGGACGAGGTCAACTTAGACCAAGTAAGCCAGTTTATAACATGGCGTAATACTGTAAGTAAAGACAAATGTATGTTACGCATTCAAGGGGATACAGTAAGTTTTTTCAGTAATGATATTTCGTTGTTAGATACCTTAAAGAGTATTGATAAACACACATCGTACTTTGAAGCAGAGGTTCATAAATCAGATACAATCTATTTTTCAAAAAGCCCTAAATTTAAATATAGAACCTTTTTTAAGGGAAAACGTTGCCCTGAAGATTTTTTTACTAATGTGATAGAATTTTGTAATAGGTATCCAAAAACAAACGTAAGTCGTGGATTACAGGCATTAGCCCATAATCGCAGAAAAAATTATAACAAATTTATATATCTCCATAGCAGTTTTTATGTAGATTATAATGACGAAAGTATGGTTTCCATACTTCACATGTTATTCCCTAATATGGTGGGTAAAACATATAGTTTAGATAAACGCCCGTAAAACAGATAAATACTCTAATAAAATGGAGTATTTATGGCTAAGATCCTAGAGGACGTAGTCCTAATTAAATTTAGCAAAATCGTAAAAGATGCAGAAAAAGATCAAGCATCTATAGCCGGGCCAGATGTCCAACAAGCATTAGAACAAGTTGCACAAGAACTTGTCGGTGACGGTATTGTTGTTGAGGTGGTGAAACCCTAATGAGCCAGCAGACAACATTAATATTATTTCCACAAACTACCTATGACGGTGGCGGTACAGCACAGATTTATTCACTAACTGGTAATGCAGAACCTGCTGCTGCGTATTATTTAGGTAATCAAGACCTGCAAACTATTAATTTAAAAACTACAAACTTTACAGGAAATTTAGTCATTGAGGCTACACTATCAGCCAACAAACTAACAAATGAATATTTTGAGGTCTATAGATTAGATAATAGTGCTAACGCAAATTTAAGCATGTATACTAATATAGACGGAAATTTTGTTTACATGAGAGCGAAAATTGAAGATTTTCAACAAGGTATTGTTAATTTTATTAAAATGAGTTACTGATATGATTTTGCTTGAAGGTGGTAATGTAATATCCGGAGCAAAGCCCATAAACAAGGCTGATTTTCCAACCGCCATCAAAAATCTACAAAAGATACTACCTAAAGGATTAAATCTATATCCTATTGGTAGCGCAGGAAAAAAGGAAGTTAGCAGTGACATAGACGCATTAATTGACGCAGAAGAGTTAATGAAAGCATTTCCTGCTAAAGAATTAAAGTTAAGTCGCAAGGCATTAGAAGATTATTTTAAAAGCAAAGGACTTCAAGCCGCACGTACCGGCGTGAGTGTACATGTAGGTATACCTACTGGGGCAGGTAAAGATATCGTACAAGTAGATTTAATGGGTGTAGAAAATGCTAAAGCAGCACAGCCATTACATACACATGACTACACTGATCCAACGATGAAGGGCGGTACATTACATGCTATGTGGGCAGACCTCGCCAATATGTCTAGCCTGCCAGGACATCAGAGTTTAATGATGAGTCCTTATAAAGGTTTATTAGATCGTGAAACAAAAGAATTAGTTGCTAATGATAAAGACAAAATTGCCAAAATAATTATTGGACCAACTGCCAAAGCAGATGACATGGGCAATCCGTCAAAGATGCTGAAGGCACTTGCAAAATATCCTGATAAATTAAACATGATTAAAAGCAAGTATTTCTCGCAACAGATAAATGAAGCAGCAGATGTAGGTCGTAAGTATCAACATATTGAAGATTTAATTTTAAGTCATGGCAGTCATGGTGGATTACACGCTGTAGAACGTTTACGTGATATGGCAACATCAGGTGGCAGTTTAGAATTAAAATGGGACGGCATGCCTGTAGTATATTGGGGTCGTGATGAAAAAGGTAATTTCATGATGATACCAAAAAATGCATGGGCTTATTTAAAGCGCGGTCAAACACAAACGTCAAGCGGAGCCCCTACATTAACTAAATCACCACAAGATGTTGCAAAATTTATCATGGGTACAGGTAGTAGCGATTCAAAAGAACGTGCTAAATTCGCTAAACAATTTGCTATGTTATGGCCTTATTTTGAAAAGATAAGTCCCAAACAAGGATTTATTGAAGGTGGTTTGTTGTTTTATCCCGGTACTAAACCAGATGGGCAATCTGCTATGCCTGTGTTAAACAAAGAAACAAACACATATGATTTTCAACCTAACATAACACAATTTCATATACCTGTTGATAGTGAATTAGGAAAGAAAATATCTAGAGCAAAAGTTGGAGTAGCAGCGACTGGTTATTATCCAACAATAGGTTCAAGTGATGAGACAAGATTTGCTGATGCATCAAGTTTAAGTACTCCCGATGTGTTAGTACAAGGAACTACATTTGTACAAGAGCCTGTTAAAATTAATACAAAAATGCTTGACAACGTAGAAAACTTTATACAAACTCATGCATCTAAAATTGACAAATATCTAGAACCTAAACCAGGATTAAGTAACCCTGCTTCTGAATTGTATACTTATTTAAATAAACACTTGCGTACCACAGGATTAGCAAATAATTTTCCTGCTTGGGCTGAAACAAATCTAAGTTCTAAAAAAGCGGAAATGATGCTTGCTGATAGGCAAGGAATGATCGCAACATTGGGAGCAATTGAAGCAATCACTAAACAAAAAACTGAGTTAATAAAACGATTAAGTCAACAATCACATGGCGGAGTCAAACAAACGAAACCAGAAGGGTATGCACAGGCACACCCAGGACGTAAATTTAAATACGATATACCTGGACAATTTATTAAAGTAGTTGATCAACCAACTTGGAGTCCTAAAGCAAGCGCCGTAAGAGAAGCAGTAAACACAAATAAAAAGGCTGTGTTAGGTTGGGGTCGTGGCATGGGGCATACTGGTCATGACGCACTTGTGACTGCTGTAATTCATCAAGCAGAGAATACAGGAGCACAACCATTTTTTATAGTATCACGCAGTTTTGGTAAAGACGATCCTATACCACCTGACATGAAGTTAGACATGTATAAAAAGAAATTTCCTAAATACGCAAATATCTTTAGTTTGCCTACAGCTGACAAACCAACATTAAATGATGTCTTAGCCGACTTAGGTAGTAAAGGATATAAAAATGTTGACTTAGTAGTTGGTGCAGATCAAAAAGATGCGTTTGGCTATTTGTTAAAACCAGCAAAGAGTACAGGTGTAGAACCTTATAAGAGTTTTGGTTTAGACAGTTTGAATGTAATGAGCAGACAAGACACTAAGGCTCCCGGCAGCGACCCACAAAGCAAAGATTATCATGAGGGTCCACGCGCTACTCCAATGCGTCAGATATTACTTGATCCAACAAAGAGCGAACAAGAACAATTTGCTGTATGGCGAAATGCAATGAGCCCTTCTATATCAGATGAAGAAGTACTAAATATGATGAGATTAGCAAAAGATAACTTAAAGAACTTTACTTCTGAAAAACCAAAAGGTCGCAAATTGACAAAAACTAAAAAACTACGTGAAGCATTAGACAAGATTAAACAAGTATTGCCTAACGCTTCATTAGAAGAGCAAAAAGTTCTACTTGATAAATTAGTAGAAGTGAAAAATCAACTTCAAATTGAAGAAGCATCTAATCCTGCACAACAGGCTGCTATTGCTATTAACATGAAAAAGACTGGCAAGAAACCTAAAAAGAAGGTATCCGAAACTGCTGATTATTTGCCGGAAAAATAATTTAACAAGCCTCTCAGTATGTAAATATCTTTACAAATTGAGAGGATAACATGGCAAAGAAAAACAAGGCTGAAGAAGCAACAGTACCCGTAGAAAAGGTACAAGAGTTAGTAGAAAATAACCCACAACCAGGTCAAGAGCAGGCACCCCCTGCAGCAAATCAAAATCAAGTTCAAGTAAATGTAGACTTTCTTAAGACTACCAGAGTTCATATAGCAATGCCATGTTACGGTGGTATGCTTACAGAGTCTACATTTATGAGTTTTATTAAGTGGGCCAATACTGCCCGTCAGTTGGGTATCGACTGGACACTAGAAACTATGGTCAACGAAAGTTTGATCAGCCGCGCACGTAATACACTTACTGCCAAGTTCTTAGATATGCCGGACGCTACCCATCTATTTTTCGTAGATGCTGACATTGGTTGGGAACCATGGCACTTACTAGTACTATTGAATCGCAACGTAGATGTAATCGGTGGATTGTATCCAATGAAGACTATGCCTATCAAATGGGTAGTAAACGGCTTTGATGGCGCAGAAGAAGGCCCGGATGGTCTACAAGAAGTTAGCAAGGCTGGTACAGGTTTCTTGTTAATGAAGAAGCATGTATTTGAAAAAATGAATGCTCACCCTGCTGTTAAGCAGTATAAGAACGATATCGGACTAGATCCTAAGTATGACAAATATCTTAAGACTTACTTTGATACAGCAGTTCGTCAGAATCGTTACTATAGTGAGGACTGGACATTCTGTGAAAACTGGCGCGATCTCGGTGGTCGTATCTGGGTAGATAAGCGTGTATTGTTACGCCACTCAGGTAGTTATGTTTTCTGTATGGAGAATCAACAATATTTACAGGATAATATAGGTCCTATGTATATTGATAACAAAAAGCAGCAAGGATTTACGTTTAAAGATAAAGACGGAAATGATGCGAGATAATAGAAGCCCCGAAAGGGGCTTCTTCTTTTGTATGTCATAATCCAAAATATAGATAAATACTATATTAGTTAGGATTGGACCGATGAAAATTAATGAAATTCACGAAAGCACTGTCGCAGGTTCTATCGCAGCAGTAGCAAAACCATTAGGCGAACTTCAGACACGTAGTAAACCAGAAAAAGCGCCTAAGGTTGTCAAGGGTAAAAAATATGCTAACACTATAAGTGAAGGATCAGTTAAGAAATTAGCATACGATCTACTACATATGGATGCTGATGAATTTCAACAAGTTTACAAGCAAGCAAAAGACTTTTTCAAAAAACCTGACGCTTTAACATCACCTAAACTCTCTCCTGCAAGCACAAAAACAGGATCTAAACCATGGCATGATACCGGCTATGTAGACAAAAAAGCAGCAAAACAGTCTGATGAACCTATACAAGAAGATGAATTAAAAGAAGATGATTTAATAATCATGCCGGGCATGATACGTAATAAAGATAAAAGCTTTATAGCAAAATCTGCTGACCGTCGTGATCATGAAGTTGAGATGGCACGTAGTGATGTCTATGCCGCAGCAAAAGATGCTATGCGTATTTTTAATATTTTAGAAAATCGTACAGAAGATGACGGATTAATGGGTTGGCAGCAATCATATATTACACTTGCTGCTGATTATCTAAACAGTGTGGCTGATAGTTTAGAATATGATAGTGTCGCTAACGAAAATGTAGTAGGTAAAATGATAACAAAATTAGCACAACACGGTGCTAAAGATTTACCTAAGACACCTGAAGTACAACGTGCGATTGCTAATCAGGCTATGAAAATAGAAAAAAACGTAGATAATGCTGTCAAAGCAGGTACTGGCGCTGCCGGAGCAGTTGCTGGCAAAGCAATTTATGATAAGAGAAAAGATAAATCCAATGAGGGTGCCGGTGTAATTGCAGGTGGCATGAGCAATTTTGAAGAAGGATATAATCCACTTGATGACGAGCGCCGCGAACAAGCCAAAATGGATGCTGAAAAAAGAAAATTTAAAAGAGATGAATTAGAGGCTGAGTTGCGCAATGAACCAAAAAATAACTATGCTGTTTATATAGATGGTCGTTACTGGAAAACTTTTGCCGATAAAAATCAAGCAGAAAATATTGCGCGTTCATTAATAAGAAAAGGTAAAAAGGCTAAAGTGCATTTAGCAGAGACACCTTCATCAGATAACGGAGCAGATTTTTTAGATCGTTTAAAGCGCGGTCCATTAGCACAAAATCCTAAAGGAAGTGCATCTGAAAAAATGTTATTACAGCGTTATATCAAAACTCCAATGATTCAAGATTATGATTTATCTGCTGAAGAATGGATAGGTCAAGCGACTAAATGGTTGGCATCAAATCAGCAAAATATTAAGAAAAATTTTCCTGACGTTGATACTAGCAATCTAATTGATTTAGCAACTAAAATGTACGAAGATTTTTTAGCGATGCAAGGAAAATTAGAGGAAGATTTAAAGGAAGAACAATTGGATGAAAAGAAAGACGCTTGCTATCATAAAGTTAAGAGCCGTTATAAAGTATGGCCAAGTGCATATGCCAGCGGTGCATTAGTTAAGTGCCGTAAAGTAGGCGCAAGCAACTGGGGCAATAAGAGCAAATGAGATATCGTCATTTACTTGAAGCATGTTGGAAAGGATACCACAAAGAGGGTATGAAAACCATGTTTGGTAAAAAGTATCCTAACTGTGTCAAGAACAAAAAGACGAATGAAGATAGTATGGACAGTGATAAAGTCCGTAGAATACAACATATGCTTAATAAAAAGTATAGGGCTAATCTAGATGTTGATGGAGTGTTAGGCCCGCTCACACTCAAAAGTATAGAAAAGTTTTTACCAAACGTGAAAAAGCAAGGTGCACCTGAACCTGATAAAAATACAGCAGTGCAAGGATTAGAGAAAAAACTAACTGAACAAGAGTTAGAAGAAGATTTACGCAAATGGTTCAAAGAAAAGTGGGTACGTTTTGGACCAGATGGCAAGATTCGCGGAGCATGTGCTAGAGGTAGCAGTAGCGAAGGTAAGCCTAAATGTTTACCACAAAGCAAGGCACATAGTCTAGGTAAGAAGGGTCGTGCAAGTGCAGCAGCACGTAAACGTAGAGAAGATCCTAATCCAGAACGTAGTGGTAAAGCAAAGAACGTAGCTACAAAAAGTAAGAGAGATAGCAAATGAGTAAGATATCAGAAGGAATAGGCGGAGCAGTGGTAGGCGGGGTAGCAGGAAATTTAGCCCCTGATGCTTATAACAAAATTGCAGATAAAACTGGACTCCCAAAAGTTGATACTGATACTGTAGGTCCTTTAGGAGTTGATCTGGACACTATAACCACTGTAGGCGGTGCATATTTAGGTCATGGATATCAAAAAGATAGAAAGGCAAAAAAAGAAGCAGAAAAAATAGCACAGACTTTAGCGAGCCAGCAATCATCACAGGCTGCTACTACGCCACCGGCAGCATCTGGATCTAGCGGACCTCCTAAAGTTGGTAGTACAGGACAAGCTATTAAAAGCGGTTTAAAAAACGTAGATGTAAAAAATTTGAGTAAAAAAGCACTTGCAGCCGCAGTTTTAGGTTACCTCGGAAAAAAGGCGTATGATGCTTATAAAGATTTACCTAAGTTAGATTCTGTGTTAACACCCAGTGCTCCTCAAGCATCTTCCTCTGAACCTGCTGCATCTCCGCCTCCAACTACTCCTGTAACAGGCACTCAAACAAATCCTGATGTAAACTGTCAACCTGATCCAGTTACTGGTAGATTGCCTCCTGGTTGCGGAAAATTAAATGAAAGTAAATCAAGTATTATTGAAGGGCTTGATTTAGCACAAGAAAATATAAAAGGACAAATTGCTAAAAATTTAGGTAAAGGCTATGATTACTTGAAAGATTTGTATCTAAAACGTATAGGTCAAACTACTAAAAAAGATGTTGAAGATTGGTATAAACAACATGGCAGTCAACCTGCAAGTCCTATATTAAAACCTGGCAGTGATTTTAAAAAGGGAGAACCTATCACATATAGCGATATTAAAAAATGGGATGAATTACCTAAAGAACAACAACAAATATTATTTGACAAATTATCAAAGACTAAAGCAGGTCGTAATACTTTAGCCGGCTTAGGTGCAGGTGCAATAGGAGGAACTATTGGTACTGGCATGTATATGGGTAGTGAAAGGGCATTTGACCAAGCAATGAAAGATAGTCCTAAACCTGAAGTAAAACCACCTAAACCACAAAAGAAAAAAGAAGAACCTGCAGTTGCGCCAGCAGTGCCTGTCGATTCTGATGAACGTCAACCTGGTCAACTCGCTGATCCTATCACACAGGATCAAATAGATCAGTGGCGCAGTGATGATGATCAAGCCGCATCAGATAATAGAATTAGAAATTCTCAAATCGCACCTGCTCCAGAAGCCCCATCACAAAGTTGCGTAGTAAACGGAGATGTATTAGATTTGTCTCCTGAAGATTGCGCACGTTTTAAAGACATGTCAATTCAAGAAGAAAAATTAGATGAGTTAAGTCCTAAAGCCATTAATGCGTTTTTAGACAAAGCATCAGCAGCAGTAAGAGGTGGTAGACCTGAACCTGCAAAAATAAATCCAATAACTAAGCAAATAGCACCTCCGGGTTGGAAAGTGGCTGCTGGAAAAGTTGCTAAACCTGGTACAGCAATGGATCACTATGCTAAAGTCAAAGCAATTGAACCTGTTAAAGAAAATACAAATCAATTAATTAATTTAATTGCTCAAACAAATAAAATAAAAGATCCTAATTTAATTTATGCTGGACAAAAATTAACTTTACCGGGCGGTTTATCATATACTATTAAGCCAGGTGATAACCTTACTAAGATTGCTAACGCTATGTTAAAACAGCAGCAACCTGATGAACCTATGCAAACTGTCACAGTGACAACAAAAAGTCCAAGTTCAAAATATCCTGATAGTGGATTAGAACCAGGACAAACATTTGCAGATCCTAGAAACAATCCAGGCAATTTAAGATTTTTTAAGAATTTAAATAAACCTGGGTATGTATTAGATAAAGCAATAGGTGTAGATAAAAATGGCTTTGCTGTGTTCGCTACACCTGAAGATGGTTTAGATGCTATGAGAAGGCAGATTGCTATAGATGCACGTAAAGGTTTGACTGGAAGAGAATTTATTCATAAGTATGCTCCAGTACAAGACAGAAATGATCCTGAACTATATACTAAAAACGTGTTCGGTGAATTAGGTCTTGACCCTGATCAACCTCTTGATCCTAGAATCATACCTATGATACAACCATTAATGGTAAGACAAGAACATGGAAAAGAGGGTATGCATTATTACTACCCAGAAACTGATCCAAGAAATAGAATTACAGGACTCAATGAAATGGAAATATTACAACGATTTTTAGATAGAGAAATTGAAAGAGGCGCACAAGCACAAGCACAAAAAGATAAAGCACAGGCTGCAAAAGAAAAGCCAGTCGCAAATCCTAATGCTAGATATAAAGTTCCAGGAGAACCAAAATCAGCACCGTATGATATAAGCGAACCGCCAAAAACTTACTCTGATGCAGAAATTGCTGCTATAGCATTACCTAAAGATATTGAGGATGCAAAAAAACTTAAAAAAGTACCAGAAAACAAAGTTATAGGTACAGGCAGATATGTTGTGTTTAACGCTACGACTGGTTTAAGATTACACACAAACGATATTAACAAGGCTGTTAATGCTGCACAACTTATGGCTAAAAAAGATTTAAACAGACCAACTATGGTTTACGATACAGAAACAAAATTTCCTGTAGCAGCATATAAAGGTTCAGAAGAAATGTATCAAAGTAGAAATACTAAACACGAATAAAGGAATATAAAGTTGTATGAAGGCTAAAGATTTTGTCAGTGAAAAATGGACTGAAAAATACAAAAAATCTATAAATTGTTCTAACCCTAAAGGCTTTAGCCAAAAGGCACATTGCGCTGGGCGTAAGAAAAACGAAGATGCCACTACAATGCCAGATACAGAAATGCCTGATGTTAAACAAGACGGGAAGTTAAAAACTGGTCTTAAGAAGGTAGGTAAATTTATTGGTCGTGGATTAGGAGCGTTAGATTTTGTTGATGCAGCAAATAAATTTAGTAAAGGTGATATAGAAGGAGGAGCAGGGTCAACTTTGTCAGGCATAACTTATGCTGTACCCTTTGTTGGACTACCATTAGGACTTGCTAAAGATTTAGCAAAAGAAAAAGGATATGATCCTCTAGATTATTCTAGCAAGTCATTTCCAAAAGGTCCTAAAGGTGAAACACTGTATCCAATAACACCATTGGAGAATAAGTCAAATATGCTTAAAGGCATACTAATCGCTGAAACATACAGCACTGGTACAACTATAGGTAGTGCAGGTATAGGCGGTGGCAGTGGTTTAGGTATTGAAGCAAGTCCTATGACGAAAATATTGCAAGGTCAATTGGATGAAGCAGGCACACGCGCAGGTGCTCTTAACACTGTAATTCAATTATATAAATCAATTCAGAAAGGCGGTCTTGCTAATGAAATAGAACTTCAGCAAAGACAGATGAGAGCATTGATGCGCAAATATGGTATAGGCTATGAAGATATGGGAGTGAAGTCTCCGCCGCCTACACCTCCTCCTGTTACTCCTGCAGGTACAACAACTAAAACTCCTAAATCTTGGGTAGATACACTACCGTCGTTTGATGAACCTAAACCAACATCAAATTATAAACCATGGGAACCCGAAGTGTTCAAAGAATTCGTAGATACTGGCGGCGGTGGTGACAGCGATGATGAAATGGAACAGCGCGTCATTGAAATGTATTTTGAGGACGGATTACGCGAAACAGAAATCGCTAAATTAGAAGGCATTCCAGAAGTACAAGTACATAACATCATAATCAAATATCTAAATGGTGATCGTCCAATGGATGAAGGCACACCTGAAGGTAAAGGGAAAAAAGTGGGTGAAGGATGGAAAGGCGCGTTAGCCGGAGGAGTGGCCGGAGGTATGATTGGGGGCATACCCGGAGCACTAATCGGCGGTACTATTGGTTATGGATTGGGCGGGGCAAACGATGATTTACCTAATGATGTAGAGTCAGCATATGAACTAGGTCAACAAGCTGCTCGTAACGGGGAAACAGAAGATGATAATCCTTACGAAGAAGGCATGTTTGGTCCCTCTGAAGCAATGGAAGCATGGCATGAAGGTTGGGAAAGCGTCCAGCAGGAAGTGGATGAAGGCGCACCTGAATTGTTAAAAAAGGAAATGCCCTTAGTTCGCCATATTGATAAAATATTAGCAGGACATGGTTATAAGAAAGGCACTCCAGAATACGATGAACATTTCAAACAGTTAATGGCTTACCTTCGCAAATTTGGAAATATAGACCTAATCAATAAGCAAGATGTGGCGGAAGGTCACGCTGATCAACAACGCAAAGTATTCAAGAAAAACGGCAAGCCAGTAGGTGAAGTCGGTATTGATCGTGAATCAAGTCCAGGTGTTGGGCAATGGTACATGAAGTGCTATGCTTACGATATAGACTATTCAGGTTACGACTCATATGAAGAAGCCGTAGCAGAACTAAAACATTGCCTAAAGCAAGATGTGGCGGAAGGTGAAGTTTCAATAAAAGAATACGGCGGTTATGAAACTAAAAGAATAATTCAGTATAGTAAAGATAATCCACCAAATATGGATTATTTGTATCAGCAATTTGTTCAAAGAATGTTGAATCCTGAAAACACAGTTGATCCTGATGACTGGATAGACCAAGTAAATAAGTTTTATAATTTAAATTTTAAATGGCGTGATTACCAAGAACGCGGGAAAAAAGACCATACAAATAACTGGCAACGCATCATACAAAGATATGTTGTTCAAAGACCATGACACATTTGAGTGAAAACAATATAGGATATTTTAAACATTTATACAGAGCATGGCGTTGGGCATTAATATTATTAGTGCATGGAATATTTCCAGAACTATATAAGACTACAGTAAGTGATGAAATTTGTAAAAAAAAGGATAGTGATCCTTACAAAAAATATTTAATAAATGGATTATAGGAAGTTATTATGTTATCAGAAAGTTTGAAAAAATTACTAGCAAATAGTTATGCATTTGTCATCAAAGCCCAACAGTTCCATTGGAACGTAGAGGGTCCAGATTTTCCTCAATATCACGAATTTTTTGGTGATCTATACAGTGAAGTTTATGCTTCACTAGATAAAACTGCTGAATATATCAGAACATTGGATGCCTACACACCTGGTAGCATGGAAAGATTTATAGAACTTAGTGAGATCAAAGGTCAAACTATGATTCCACGCGCTGAACTTATGTTTGAAGAAATTTTATCTGACAACGACATAGTAATCAGTTGTTTAAATGAGTGTATGGGCCATGCTAAAAATGAAAATAATTATGGCATAGAAAATTATATCGCAGAACGTATGGATGCACATGCAAAGCATGGTTGGATGATTAGATCCATACTTAAGACAGAAAGGGCATAAACGATTGTGCAAAGCAAAGAGTTTGTACAAGAGGCTAGTCCTGATACATTAGCAGGAAGTTTTACAGACGATCTTATAGATAGCAAAGTCTGGTTATGTAGTAAACTTAAAGAAGGTTTGGGAAATAATTGTGCCCGAACCATTTATGTTTTGGGTAGTTGGTATGGAAATCTTGCCCTTTTAATAAAGGCTGCTGACATTGTTTTTGATAAAATAGTATTGATTGATACTGATGAAAATGCACTTTCTATCAGTGAAGAATTATTAAGACCTTTTTTTAATCCTGGACAACTAGTTTTTATTAACACTGATGCATGTGATGTCATTTATGACTGTCCGGGTATAGTGATCAATACCAGCGTTAATGATATGAGTTATGATTGGTTTGACAAGGTCCCTAAAGGCATGCGCATCGCTGTTCAAGCACGTAACGGTACCGAATTCGCTACTACCAGAATTCCAGATATGGAACAATTTAATGATATGTTCCCCATGCAAATAGTTAGTTATTTAGGTAGCAAAGAACAAACAGACCCAGAAACCGACTATATTAGGTTCATGAAAATAGGTAAGCGAAAAGTTCTTTTTTGTAATAAATACTATTGAGGTTCTACTATGAAAATTCAAGAGATAATGGAAGCAAAGGCTAAAAAGCAAAAAGATGATTTTGACGACAGTGATGAGGTAGTACCTGACGCTGATCAGGATGATGTAAAGAATATTTTCATGCAGATTAAACATGGTTTAAGTTTATTACAAGCCAGAGATCATGATGCTGAAGAGTTTTCTATACCTATTAAGTTCGCCGATAAAAGTATGGTGCATCTAGATAATAAAGTGATTAGAGCCTTTTTAAAGAAATTCATGGACGCTAAGCCTGGAGATCGTGAGAAGATGCAAGATATTGCTATCAAAAGTCCCCAGGGTTTTAGAAGTGCGTTAAATTTTCAATTAGAACCAAAAGTTAAAAACCAAATCAAAGGCACTCGTTATTTGAGTCACTTTTCCGGAGATCATGATGACAAATAAAAACAAGTTTTTTCTAGGTGTCGCTGTAGGTGTATTAGCCGGTTTGATTATTTTCAAAGACGCATTTGCTAATCCATATAACTATAAAGTTGTTAAAGTAAGTGACGGTGATACTATACAGTTTGAAGCACCATTCATGCAACAATATCTAGGTCTAAAGCCAGTATTAGCATTACGTGTATTAGGTGTTGACACACCAGAGAAAGGCGGTCGCGCACAATGTCCACAAGAAGATGCTAAAGCACAGGCTGCTAGCGCATTCACTAAAGATGCTGTAGCAAAAGCAAAAGTTATACAGTTTGAAATCAAAGACCATGATAAGTTTGGTGGTCGTGTATTGGGCGATGTTTTTTTAGACGGTCAACGCCTATCAGAACTATTGATTAAAAATGGTTATGCCCGTGCTTACTTTGGTGAAAAGAAGCAGAGCTGGTGTAACTAATAGGAGATTCTATTATGTTAGAAACACTATTTTGGATATTAGTAGGTGCATTCATAGGTTGGAATTTTCCGCAACCTAGTTTTGCTAAGTCAATACAAGAAAAATATTTACAAAAACACATAGATAAAGTAAAAGCATTTTTACCATTCTTTAAATAATTTATTGACTTTATAATATTGTGATCATATAATAACTATATGAATCATAAACCTAAACAACTCACTAAGAAAATATATGAAATTGCCCTCAACACCGGGGGCAGTTTCTACCCGGAAGTAAATCCTGATACACTACAGCGTTTTGCTGAAGCAATCGTAGAAGAATGCGCTACTGTGGCAGATAGTAACAGCAGTTATCCTTATAAGGATTATGGTGATAAGATTCGCGCACATTTTGGACTAAAGGATTTTGTATGACAAGTATTGATTTACCAGAATTGAAATTTCGTGAAGGCGACTATGTTCGCAAGACCGGCGGCACTTATGAAGCAGACGGAATCATTGTAGGTATCGCTGTCACAACACGCGGCGATGTAAGATATGTTTTTGAATTTGAACAATTTCCAGGCATGCTACATATCTTCAATGAAGGTCAACTACAACATA
>Ga0129333_10002481_pt1 | contig 17193 bp, 15 predicted proteins | sample CPB6_08_DNA_FD_94474 | JGI IMG/M metagenome (GOLD analysis project Ga0129333, IMG submission 94474) | Freshwater to marine salinity gradient microbial communities from Chesapeake Bay, USA - CPBay_Sum_0.6_0.8_DNA | ecosystem: Environmental > Aquatic > Marine > Coastal | place: USA: Chesapeake...
ACCGGCGAGACGATCGAGATCCAGCAATCGTTCGACGACGACGCGCTCACCGAGGCCGCTCACCCGTCGGACGGCACGATGCGTCCCGTGAAGAAGGTGTTCATGCCGGTCGGTGTCACGTTCAAAGGTGGCGGCTTCTACAAAACCGACAGCCGCGGTGGTTCATCGAGTTCGGCCGGATCGTCGGCGGGATCGTCGAGCGACTCCTCCAGCAGCACGGCGAGTGATTCCTCATCGACTGGTTCATCGACTGGTTCATCGACGGGCTCGTCGACCGATTCATCGAGTGGCTCGTCCACCGGCTCGTCGGGCTCGTCGTCGGGCTCGACCTCGGCCTCGACGAGCAGCTGATCGTTCGGCGAACGAACTCGCTCGTCGTCCTCAGCGCCAGGACGTGGCGAGCACCATCAGGATCGCCGCACCCGCCGCCACCCGATAGATGACGAACGGATCGAAGTTGCGCGTGCGCACGAGGCGGAGAACTCCCCACACCGCCAACCAACCCGACACCGCGGATGTCACGATGCCGACGATCATCGGGGCCAGCAGACCATCCGGCATCCCGTCGGCCACCAGACCGCCCACCTTCACCAGCACGGCGCCCACGGTCACCGGGACGCTCATCAGGAACGAGATCCGTGCGGCCGAGTCGCGCGAGAAGCCGGCCGCCCGCGCCGCCGAGATGGTGATTCCCGACCGCGAGGTGCCCGGGTTGAGAGCCAACACCTGGGCGACGCCGACCGTGAGCGCCTCGCGCGCACCGAACTCCGCCGTGGGCCGTTCGCCCGGGCGCCGGTCGGCCCACGCCAGCACCAAACCGAAGAGGGCCAACGACACGGCGATGATGAACGGAGTTCCGAGGCGCTCGTCGATCCAGTTCTCGAGCACCGCCCCCACGAGAGCCGCCGGAACACACGACAACACCAGCATCCAGGCGAATCGCCCGTGCTCGGTGTCGGCCGGGCCTCGTCGGGTGAGACGTGCGATCGCCTCGCGCAGACCGTCGCGCACGAGCACCAACAGATCGCTGCGGAAGTACGCCGCGACGGCGACCAGAGTTCCGATGTGAAGCGCGACATCGAAGGCCTTCTTGGTGCCGGGATCGGCGAAGTCCTCCCAACCGAACAGCCACGGAACGATCAGGAGGTGACCGCTCGAGGAGATGGGCAGGAACTCCGAGAGACCCTGCACCAATCCGAGAACGATCGCGTGGAGGATCGGCATCGATCAGGCGCCACTCATCGTGACGTCGTGAATCACGAGCGAGACACCGGTGGCGCGCATCGGGAGCCATTCGAGATCGCCGCCGATCTCGGCGATGTCCAGCAACATCTTCTGCAACGTCGACGCGATGGTGAACTCGCGCACCGGCGCACCGAGCGCACCATTGCGGATCGTGAGTCCGGCCGCACCCGTGCTGAAGTCGCCCGACACCGGATTCACCCCGGAGTGCAGCCCCTGGACTTGCTGGATCAGGATGCCGTCGTCGATGCCGGCGATGAGTTCGGCCTGTGACCGGTCGCCCGGCAACACCTGGAGAGCGAGGCAACCCGCCCCGGGACTGCCGCCGTACCCGCCCCGGACACCGTTGCCGGTGGTGGGCGCCCCGAGACGACGTGCGGAGTACGACGACTGCACGAACATTCGCAACACTCCGTTCTCGACGAGCACGTTGCGACGCGCGGCCAGACCCTCGCCGTCGATGTCGGTGGCGGTGTAGGCGCGCACGTCGGTCGGGTCGTCCACCAGCGTGAGCAAGGGAGTCGCCACCACCTCCTCGAGACGGTTGGCGAAGAGGCTGCGGCCCTTGGCCACGCTCTCACCGTTCAGGGTGGATCCGATGATCCCGAGGAACTGCGCCGTACAGAACGGATCGAGAACGATCGTTGTGCGGCGGCTCTCCGGCTTGGTGGCTCCGAGCAACCGGGTGGCGCGCTCGACGGCGTCGGTGGCCGCCTTGTCGACGTCGAGTTCGCCGAGATCGCGTCCGACCGCGTACCCGAAACCGGTCTGGGTCTCGTCGCCGTCGTCGGCGAGAGTGCCGACGCTGAGGTGGCATCCGTTCTCGCGACCGGCCACGCGGATTCCGGTGGAGGTGGCCACGGCCGACTCGCCGAAGGCGTCGGAATAGTTCGAGTCGTCGACCCGCACCCGCTTGTCGCGGGCCAGGGTGATTCGTTCCAGATCCTTGGCCAACTGGATCTTGCGGGCCGGTGACGCCGATTCGAGATCATCGTTCCAGAGATTCTGTGGCGTGACCGGCACGCCGTCCGGCACGGCGAGCCCGGCCCACTCGTCGACCTCGCCGTACCCCAGGTTGTCTCGAGCCTCGGCCAACACCTCGGCGATCACCGATTCGTCGAGCGAACCGGCCGACGACGATCCGGTACGGCCGTCACGAATCACCCGGATGCCGATGCCCTGGCTCTGCGCCGACACGAAGTGTTCGACCTCGCCCTCGTACACCCGGACGTCGGTCGACACACCGCGACCGACGTAGGCCTCCACCTGTTCGCCCGGCTTCGCCATCGCCACCACGCGCTCGGCGATGGCGAGCAACTCGCCACTTCGATCCGGACTGCTCATGATGCGGTTCCACCGATGGTGAGCGATTTCACGCGCAGCGTCGGCTGGCCGTCGCCCACCGGAACACCCTGACCGTCCTTCCCGCAAGTACCGGGGTTGCCCATCGCGAAGTCGTTGCCGAGGCGATCGATGTCGCGCAGAACCTGCGGTCCGTTGCCGATCAGGTTGCCCTCGCGCAACGGCTCGGTGATCTCGCCGTTCTCGATGAGGTAGGCCTCGGTCATGCCGAAGACGAAGTCGCCGGTGGCGGTGTTCACGCTGCCACCACCGAGATGGGCGACGTACACCCCGTTCTCGGTGTCGCGCACGATGTCGTCGGGGTTCTCGCTGCCGTTCAGAACGTAGGTGTTCGTCATTCGCACCATCGGCAGGTGCTTGTACGACTGGCGCCGTCCGTTGCCGCTCGGCGCACGACCCTCCTTGCGGGCGCGCAGGAAGTCCCACATGTAGTCGGTGAGAACCCCGTTCTCGATGAGCACGTTGTACTGCGAGGCGTGCCCCTCGTCGTCGAAGGCGATGGCACCCCACTCGTGGGTCATCGTGCCGTCGTCGACGAGCGTGACGAGCGGCGAGGCCACCAGATCGCCCACCTTGCCCTTGTAGACGCTCGCTCCCTTGGCCACCAGGTCGGCCTCGAGGCCATGACCACACGCCTCGTGGAAGAGAACGCCGCCGCTGCCGGCCTTGATGACGACCGGCAACGAGCCCGAGGGTGCCGGGCGCGCGCGCAACTTGGTGAGCGCCCGCTGGGCGGCGGTGCGCGCGACCTCCTCCACACGAACCTTGTCGAACAGTTCGAATCCCATGGTGTGTCCGAGCGAGTCGAAACCGGTCTGCATCCCGGTGTCGCCGTTGGCGACCGCGCTCACGCGAAGGAGTGTTCGGACGCGCTCGTCGCGCGCCAGGAGACCGTCGCTGTTGGCGATCAACACCCTCGTGCGTCCGTCGGAATAACCGGCCGACACCTGAGTGATGGCGCCACCGGCGGAGCGGGCGGCGTCGTCGACCCGTCGCAGCAGCGCCACCTTGGCCGCCTTGCCGATGGTGGACGGATCGATGTCGATCGGACTCACCACGCGACTCGGACGCTCGGCCAGAGCGACTGTTCGCGTCGCACCGTCACCTTGCCGGGCCGCCTCGGCAGCCACCGAGGCCGCGGCGGCGAGTCCGGCCGGAGAGAGATCGGCGGTGTGGGCGAAACCGGTGGTCTCGCCGTGGATCACCCGGATGCCGGCACCCGAACTGCGGCCAGTGGACAGTTCCTCGATGCGGCCGTCGTCGAGTCCGACGCCCACCCCGCGCCAGTCGGTGGCGTAGACCTCGGCGAACTCGGCCCCGGTGCGCAGGGCCACTCCGAGCGTGCGGGCGAGGACGTCGTCGTCGAGAAGGTCGAAAGTGGTCACGCCGCGAGATTAGTGAGTGTCCGGCTCGGCCTCTCCGTCGCGGCGCCGGCCCGAGACGATGACCGCCCGAGGCGATGACTGCCCGAGGCGGTCGGCGAGCACGGACCCGGGCACGGAGAGCCGTAGATTCGTCGCCGTGGAATCGCCGTCGCCCGTGCCCGCGCGGCAACACCGCACCTACTGGTGGAAAGAAGCCCTCATCATGGCCGGCTTCTACGTGGTGTACTCCTGGAGCCGAAATCAGTTCGGTTCCGCCACCATCGCCGCCGACGGAGTCCCCGAACAGGCCTTCAACAACGCCGAACGATTGATTCGGCTCGAGAGACTGATCGGGCTCTACCACGAGGAATCGGTGCAGGACTGGTTTCTCGGTTGGAACTGGTTCATCCGGTTCTGGAACACCTACTACGGCACCGCGCACTTCGTCGTCACCCTCGGTGTGTTCTGGTTGCTCTTCTTCAAACGCCCCGGCGTCTTCCCACAGTGGCGCAACACTCTGGCCGCCACCACCGCTCTGGCCATCGTCGGATTCTCGCTCTTCCCCGTCATGCCCCCGCGCCTGCTCGATGCCCCGTGTCCCAAGCAGGAAGCGGGCTCGTACGGTGGCGCCTGCATCGTGAGTCCGTTGCGCGACGAGGGAGCCGATGGCATCGCCGGGACCGATGACGACGGCACCTTCGGTTTCGTCGACACTCTGCCCGAGTACGGAGGGGCTCTCTGGACCTTCGACTCCGAGGCGATGCAGTCGATCTCCAACCAGTACGCGGCCATGCCGAGCCTGCACATCGGCTGGAGCAGTTGGTGCGCCTTCGCCGTGTGGCCTCTGTTGCGGAAGCGGTGGACCAGGATCGCGGTGTTGCTCTATCCGGCCGCCACTCTCTTCTGCATCGTCGTGACCGGAAACCACTACTGGATCGACGGAGTGGGAGGCCAGATCACCTTGGGTGTCGGGGCCCTGCTCGGTTGGGGCCTGCACCGGTGGAACCAGAACCGTCTCGACCGCCGGCACTCCGAACGACATGCCGAACGAGACGCCGAACGACATGCCGAACGACATGCCGAACGACATGCCGAACGACACAACGGGGGGCCGATCGGGAGCGTTTCCGCCAGCGGTACCGATGCCCCTCAGGGCTAGCGTCGCTGTCGTCATGCAGCCGAGCGACCTTCGCCAGCCGTCCGAGCTACGGGCTCTGTCGTACGCCGAACTCGACGTCCTGGCCGGAGAGATCCGCGACTTCATCGTTCAAGCCGTCGCCGACCACGGCGGTCACCTCGGGTCCAATCTCGGCGCCGTCGAGCTCACTCTCGCCCTGCACCGCGTCTTCGATTCGCCGCGCGACGCGATCCTCTGGGACACCGGTCACCAGTCGTACGTGCACAAGATCGTCACCGGACGGGCGGCCGGCTTCACCGGTCTGCGTCAGGCTGGCGGACTCTCCGGGTACCCGAGTCGCGAGGAGAGCCAACACGACTACATCGAGAACAGCCATGCCTCCACCGTGTTGTCCTACGCACACGGCCTCGCGGTGGCCCGCGACGCCGGGGTCGACAAGCACCGCCACATCGTCGCCGTGATCGGTGACGGCTCGATGACCGGCGGCATGGCCTACGAGGCGCTCAACAACCTCGGTCACACCCGTCGCCGAGTGATCATCGTGTTGAACGACAACGGTCGCAGTTATGCGCCCACCATCTCGAACCTCACCCAGAAACTGCCGTCGGACGACACCGGAGTCGTGGAGCGCCCGGCCCTCCCCGACCGCATCACCGATCGACTGTCGCAGAGTCTCACGCGCATCCGCATGAATCCGGTCTACGTGCAGCGCCAGCGTCGCCTCGAGGCCTGGCTCGAACGGCTGCCCGTGGTGGGACAACAGGCCGAGAAAGGCGTCGAGGCGTTGAAAGCCGCGGTGCGCGAGTTCCTCCAGCCGCCTTCGTTCTTCGAAGCACTCGGCGTGCGTTACATCGGTCCGATCGACGGTCACGATCTGCGCGAACTCGAGAGCGCCCTCCGCAATGCCGAGGACCTGTCGACCGAGGGCCCGATCGTGGTCCACGTCCTCACGCAGAAGGGCAAGGGTTATCCACCGGCCGAGGACGACGACGAGAAACATCTGCACGACGCCCCGGTGTTCGACCCGGCGGTGGGTCCCCCGAAGGCGGTTCCCTCCGGCTACACCCAGGCCTTCGCCGACGCGATCATCAAGGAGGCCGAGTCCGACCCGCGCGTCGTCACCATCACCGCGGCGATGCCCGGTCCCACCGGATTGCTTCCGTTCCAGAGTCGGTTCCCCGATCGATTCTTCGACGTGGGAATCGCCGAACAGCACGCGGTCACCGCGGCGGCCGGCATGGCGATGGGCGGATTGCGTCCCGTCGTCGCCATCTACTCCACGTTCCTCAACCGAGCCTGGGACCAGGTGGTCTACGACGTCGCGTTGCATCGACTGCCGGTGGTGTTCTGTCTCGATCGCGCCGGCATCACCGGCGACGACGGTGCGAGCCACCACGGCGTCTACGACCTCGCACTGTTGTCGAAGGTGCCCGGAATGCGGGTGCTCGCTCCGTCGAGCGCACAGGACCTGCAGCAGATGTTGCACGACGCGTTGCGTCTCGCCGAGGCCGGCCCCGTCGTGATCCGATACCCGAAGGGTGCCGCGCGCCAAGTCGGCGAGCACGAGGTGGGCTCGGGACTCGAAGCCCTCCGTCTGCGCACCGGCGACGGGCGCGTCGCGATTCTCGCGATCGGCAAGATGGTGGCCGCCACCCTCAAGGCCGCCGAGTCGCTGACCGACCGCGGTGTCGACGCGACGGTGTGGGACGTGAGGTCGTGCGTGCCGCTCGACACCGCCATGCTCGATGACGCCGCGCGTCACTCTCGAGTCGTCACCGTCGAGGACGGGGTGCGCGACGGCGGCATCGGCTCGATGATCGCCACCGCCCTCGGCTCTCGCTCCGATGCGCGCGTCACGAACCTCGGAGTGCCCACCAAGTTCCTTCCGCAGTCGAAACCCGACCGTTTGTTGTCGCAACTGGGACTCGACGCCGACGGCATCGCCGCCTCGGTGATCGAGGCGCTCGACTGAACGTGGATCGCGACCTCGGGTCCGATCTCGACCTGGCGCACGGAGTCGCCGACGCCGCCGATGCGATCACCGGTTCGGCCTTCGAGGCGCGGGCGTTCACCGTCACCCGCAAGGCCGACCGAACGGAGGTGTCGGAGATCGATCGCGACTCCGAAGCCGAGATCGTCCGACGACTGCGCACGGCACGACCGGACGACGCGGTGTACGGAGAGGAACACGGCGTCACCGGGCCGGCCGATGCCGAATGGACCTGGGTGATCGATCCGATCGACGGCACCTCCAACTACGTGCGAGGACTGCCGGTGTGGGCCACCCTCGTGGCTCTGGTGCACCGGGTGGACGGACCGGTTCTGGGAGTCGTGTCGGCACCGGCGATGAATCGTCGCTGGTGGGGAGGCCGCGACCTGGGCGCCTTCGCCAACGGTCGGCCCATCGCCGTCTCGAAGGTCGACTCGGTGCGACGCGCGCAGGTGAGCGTGGTGCCGAACCAGGGTTGGCGTGACCTCGGCCTCGACGGTGCGCTGGCCGACCTGCAGTTCGAGGCCGCGCGCGCCCGGGGTTTCGGCGACTTCTGGCAACACATGCTGGTCGCCGAGGGTGCCATCGACGTGGCCATCGATGCGGTGGGGCTCGCTCCCTACGACATCGCCGCGCTGGTGCCCGTGGTCGAGGCCGCCGGAGGTCGACTCACCGATCGCCTCGGTCGACGGGACCACCTCTCGAACACGGCGATCACCACCAACGGGATCCTGCACGCCGAGATCGTGAATCGTCTGCTTCCCCGGGTCGGTTAGCGTCGCTTCTCGATCACGGGGAGACGCGAGGGGGAAACCGATGAAGGGCTGGTTCAGGACGCTGGCGATCGTCACGCCACTGCTCCATCTACTGAACGCGCTGGTGTTGGCCGACCGGGCCGACGTCGGTGTGGCCGCGTTCGAGGACGACCAACTGAAGTTCAACGCCGGCGGATTCCTCGGCGACTTCTACCGATACGGCACCACCTCCGACAAGGTGTGGTACACGTCGGTGGTCATCGCCTTCTACCTGTCGATCGTTCTGTTGCTCGCCGCGCTGAGCGGCTTCGGCACTCGTGTGCGACCGGTTCGTCCGGTCGCCGGGCCGACCGGCGGCACGCCAGCGACCATGGTGGAGGCGGTTCCGGCCTCGGCCCCGGTGCCACCGACCCCGGCATCCGATTCCGGCGGCTCGCGTGGTGACCTCCCGCCGCCTCCCCCGCCCTCGGTCTGAGGATCCGATGAACGATCTCGTCATCCGCAACGCGCGACTCGTCGACGGTTCTGGGGCTCCCGCTCGTCCGGCCGACGTCACCGTCGACGACGGAGTCGTGGTGGCGGTCGACCAGGCGGGTCGCGCATCGACCGCCTCGGCGCGTCGGGTCATCGATGCCGACGGCTGCCTCGTGACTCCGGGTTTCGTCGACGTGCACACGCACTACGACGCTCAGGTGTCGTGGGATCCATGGTTGACACCCAGTTCGTGGCACGGAGTCACCACCGCGGTGATGGGCAACTGCGGCGTCGGCTTCGCCCCGGCGCGACCCGACCGTCACGACTGGCTGATCGAACTCATGGAGGGCGTGGAGGACATTCCGGGTTCGGCCATGTCGGAGGGCATCGACTGGCAGTGGGAGTCGTTCCCCGAGTTTCTCGATGCCATCGATCGTCGTTCGTACGCGATCGATGTCGGTGCCCAGATCGCTCACGGCCCCTTGCGCGCGTACGTGATGGGTCAACGCGGCGCCGACAACGAACCGGCCGACGCCGACGACGCTCGTCGCATGGCCGAGCTGGTCGAGGAGGCGCTTCGTCACGGAGCCCTCGGTTTCTCCACCAGTCGGACTCCCCTGCACAGATCGAAGAGCGGCGAGTTGGTTCCGGGCACGATGGTGGACGCCGACGAACTCCACGCGATAGCCGACGCCATGGCTCGCGTCGGTCACGGCAACTTCCAGTTCTCACCCGAGCACGTGCGCGTTCCCGACGAGGAGTGGATCTGGATGCGCGAGTTGGCCCGCCGCACCGGACGTCCGGTGAGCGTGAACCTGAGCCAGACCGACCAATCGCCCGACCTGTGGCGCTCGGTGCTCCGTCTCCTGAACGAGGCTCACGCCGACGGGATTCCCATGTACGCACAAGTCGCCGGACGATCGATCGGGATCCTCTACTGCCTGCAGGGCAGCGTGCATCCGCTCCTCTTCCATCCCGCCTACGCCGAGGTGCAGCACCTGCCCCTCGACGAGCGTCTCCGGGCTCTCGCCGAACCCGAGCGGCGACGACGCATCACGAACGAACTCCCGAACGACGGTGGGTTGTTCGAGAAGATCGTCGTGGACAAGGCCGACGGACTCTGGCTCGTGAACGGCGCCAACATCGACTACGAGCCGCATCGCGACGATTCGGTGGCGGCCATCGCGTCACGTTCGGGTCGGTCGGCGGCCGAGGTGATCCTCGATCAGTTATTGTCCGACGAGGGTCGCGGAATGATCTACGCCCCGTTTTTCAACTACTCGTACGGCGACCTCTCGATGACCCACGACGCCCATCTGCACCCGCACACCCGCATGGGGTTGTCCGATGCCGGTGCCCACTGTGGCGCGATCTGCGACGGCGGCATGCCGACCTTCATGCTCACCCACTGGGTTCGCGATCGACGTCGCGGGCCACGTCTCCCTCTCGAGTTCGTGGTGCACCGCCAGACGCGCCAGACCGCACAGTTCTACGGATTGCACGACCGCGGTCTCGTGGCGCCCGGCATGCGAGCCGATCTGAACCTGATCGATTTCGACGCACTGGGTTTCGACGTTCCGCGCATGGCTCACGATCTCCCGGCCGGCGGACGTCGACTCGTGCAGCGTGGCCGCGGCTATCGAGCCACCTTCGTCGCGGGTGTGCAGACCGTGGCCGACGACGAGTTCACCGGAGCGCTACCGGGGCGACTCGTGCGCGGACCGCAAGGAGACCCGTCGGCGCGATGACGCACCGCCGGTGTCGCCGACCGGGCGGCAACATGGTTCAGCGATAGTAAGGGTTCTCGCCCGAGGTGTGATCGGTGAGGTCGCGCACGCGCTCGATGGCCGGCACCTTCTCCACCACGGTCGTCTGAACACCCTCGAGCATCGTCATCCGGCTCATGGAGCAACCGTGGCAGCCACCACCCATGGTGAGGAACGCCGTGCCGTTGCCGTCGTGACCGACGTAGGTGACGAAACCGCCGTGGGCCGCGAGCGCCGGATTCACCTCGGTGGCCACCACCGTCTCGATCTCGGCCGAGAGTTCGTCGTCGCGCGTGAGTCCCTCGATCGACGGCGCGACCGGACGATTGGGGTTGCGGATCACGAGACCCGAGGCCGGCGAATGATCGAGCACGGCACCTTGCAGCGACTCGACGTCCTTGGCCGGGATGATGACCTTCAATCCACCGTGGGTGCGCACCTCGTCGGTGAAGGCGGCCTTGCGGAACTCGTCGAGGGAGAGGTCGTACTTGAACTCCTCGGACGGACCACTCACGATCTCGAGACGCAGACCGAGATCGGCGGCGTCGGGTTCGGAGTCGCGCAACTTGATCAACTCGGCCAGGGCGTTGTCGGTGATGGAGATGATGGGTTCGGAGGTCGGCGTGACCGGCGCGAGGGGGCTGGACTTCACGACGGCGAGGTTACTGGCCGTTCGCTCGACCCGCCCGACGCGCGCGGTCAGCGCGGTCCGCCCCCGTCACATTCGATGCGTTGCCCGGTGACGTAGGCGGCACCCTCGGAACAGAGCCACAGCACGACATTGGCCACGTCGAGCGGTTGACACACCCGACCGAAGGGCGACGAGGCGTCGAGACTGCGCAGATCCTCCAGCGACCCCTGGCCGGTCATGGCCCGCGCCAGACGCACGCCCATGTCGGTCTCGACGAGTCCCGGCGCCACCACGTTCACGTGGATGCCGTGCGGACGTTCCTCCTTGGCCAGGGTGAACGCGAGCGCCTCCATGGCGGCCTTGCCCATGTTGTACGGGGCTCCGAAGGCTCCCATGTGCGAGGTCGCCACCGACGAGATCATCACGATGTCGCCCCGACCACGCGTCCGCATCGATGGCAACGCGCATCGGGCCATGTGATGTGGTCCGATGGCGTGGGTCGCGATGAGTCGTTGCACCTCGGTGGGATCGGTGTCGGACACCGGACGACCGCGCGACGCGACCCCGGCGTTGCACACGAGGATGTCGATGCCGCCCAGATCGGCGACCACCCGGTCGGTCATGGCCGCCACGGCATCGGCGTCATCGACCGAGGCGCCGTAGGCGACCGCGCGTCCGCCAGCAGCCTCGATCGCGGCCACCGTCTCGTCGGCCGCCTCGCGATCCTTGCGGTAGTTCACCGCGACGATCGCCCCGTGCGCGGCGAGCAGTTCGCTGATGCCCCGACCGATACCCCGACCACCCCCCGACACGAGAGCCACCCGACCATCCACCAAACGACCATCCACCGAACGACCATCCACCGAACGACCAGTCACTTCACACCTCCGAGAGAACCTGGGTCGCCCGCGCGTCGCGCTCGACCACGACCATCCTTCCATCCCGACCCGCGTCGTCGACGAGCCACCCGACCCGAACAGCGACTAGCCTCACTCCGACGGGGAGCTCGCCGGATCGACGGGCTGAGAGGGTGGTCGCCACCACCGACCCGAGAACCTGATCTGGGTAATGCCAGCGGAGGGAGCCTCATGTCGAAACGAACCGTGGTGGTCATCGGCGGCCACCGACCCCACCGCACGGTGCTCCAACACGCCGCATTGCAGGGCGTCGACATCGTGATCTGCGCCGACTCGGGCTTCGATCACGCCGTCGAGTTGGGGCTGCGCCCCGATGTCGTGGTCGGTGACCTCGACTCCATCGCCGACCCATCGGCACCGGTCGCGTTCGGCGCCCGGATCCTGGCGGCCGACACCGACAAGGACCACACCGACACCGAATTGGCCCTCGAGCACGCACTCGCGGTCGGCTCGGCGGAGGTGACGGTGGTCTGGGGCGGCGGAGACCGTGTCGACCACGTGCTCGGGGTTTTCGCCGCACTCGCGGCTCCCGCTCTCGGCCGGCTCGATCGACTCACGGTTCTGCTCGGACCCGACGTCGTGCACGTGGTGCACGGAGGAAGACGACTCTCGATCGACACCGAGATCGGCTCGACGGTGAGCCTGCTGTCGCTGTCGGGAACCGCCCTCGGTGTCACGACGACCGGGCTGCGCTGGCCACTTCACGATGACGACCTCCACGACTGGCGGGCGCGCGGCGTGAGCAACGTGGCGGTCGACCGGTCGGTGTCGGTGCGAGTGGAGTCGGGGGTCGTGGCGGTCGTGGTCAACGACGAGGGAACGGAACGAGAGAGATGAGCGGGACCAGCCGAGTGATCCGACTCCGAGGACCCGTCACGATGTCGGCGGTCGCCGGGTTGACACTCGCCCTCGTCGGTTGTGGCGGAGAAGCGGTCGACGAGACGACTCCCGATCGGCTCGTCATCGTGAGTCACGAATCGTTCACTCCACCCGAGAACGCCTTCGAAGCCTTCACCGCCGAGACCGGCATCATCGTCGAGATCGCCGCGGCCGGTGATGCCGGAGAACTGGTGGCCCGGGCCGCTCTCACCGCCGGACGACCCGAGGGCGACGTCTTGTGGGGAGTCGACAACACTCTCCTCACCCGGGCTCTCGCCGCCGACGTCTTCGAGCCCTACGAGTCGACCGCCCATCCGGTGCGCGACGACCTCGCCGGTACGGGCCGCGGTGTCGTGACTCCCGTCGACAGCGGCGACGTGTGCATCAACCACGATCGCGCCGCACTCGATGCGCTCGGCCTCGAACCACCGACCTCGCTCGATGATCTCGTCGACCCGAGGTACCGGGGATTGCTCGTGGTGTCGAGCCCCGAAACCTCGTCACCCGGTCTGGCGTTTCTGCTCGCGACCATCGCCGAGTTCGGCGACGGCTGGACCGACTATTGGCGCCGACTGGTGGACAACGACGTCCTGGTGGTGTCGGGCTGGAGCGACGCCTACTACGCCGAGTTCTCCCGCCACGGCGGCGACCGTCCACTGGTGCTGAGCTACGCGACCAGTCCGCCGGCCGAGGTGATCTTCGCCGATCCTCCGCTCGCCGACGACGCGCCCGCTCCCACCGGCGTCGTGACCGGGAGTTGCTTCCGTCAGATCGAGTACGCGGGCGTGCTGCGTGGCGGCGATCACCCGGAAGCCGCTCGGCTCCTCGTGGACTTCCTCATCGATCCGGCTTTCCAGTCGCTCGTTCCCGAGAGCCTCTTCGTGTTGCCGGCCACGACCGGAGTCGAGTTGCCGGAATCCTTCCGTCGTCACGCACCGGACATCGACGAACCACTCTCGGTCGAACCCGACCGCATCGAGACCGAACGCGAGAACTGGATCGACACGTGGAGGCAGGTCGTCCTCTGAGCGGTCGCGCGCGTTCACTCGGCGGTCCGGCCTGGCCGGCCGCCGCGCTGGTGACGCTTCTCGTCGTCGTTCCGATGCTGGTGCTGGCGTCACGATCGGTGCGAGGTGGCGACATCGTCGAAGTCTGGAGTCGCCCCGGTGTCGGTGAGGCGGTCCGGTTCTCGCTCGTCATCGGCCTCGCCTCGACCTTCGTCACGCTGGTGGCCGCCGCCGGTCCCACCGTCGTGATCGGTCGACGACGCTTCCGAGGTCGGTCGGTGGCACTCGCGATTCTGACCGCGCCGTTCGTTCTGCCGACGGTGGTGGTGGGATCGGCGTTCCTCGCCCTCCTTCCCGATCACCTCGACCGAACGATCTGGGCGGTGCTCGCCGCGCACGCCTTCTTCAACACCTCGGTGGTGATCCGGCAGGTGGTCCCGTTGCTCGAATCCGTCGACGAGGGCCTGCTGGAGGCCGCTCGGACCCTCGGGGCCGGGCCGTGGCGGGCGTGGACGAGCGTGGCCCTGCCCATCGTGCGGCCGGCCCTGCTGTCGGCGGCCGGGTTGGTGTTCCTGTTGTCGGCGACGTCGTTCGGAGTGGTGCGGATACTGGGTGGACCGTCGCGCGCCACCGTCGACGTGGAGATCCATCGTCGGGCTGTGCTGCTCGGCGACCTCTCCGGAGCCACCATCCTCGCCGTCGCACAGACTCTCGTGGTCGCCGCCGTCGTCGCGGTGGCGGCTCGTCGCCGCCCACCGGCCATCCGTCTCGCGCGCTCGGGTCTCGCGCGCGACCTTCCGCTCGCCGGACCGTGGGCCCACGTGACGATCGTGGTGTCGATCGCGATCGTCGTCGTTCCCCTGGCGGCCCTCGTGGCGTCGTCGTTGCGAGTGGGCGGCAACTGGTCGATCGCGGGTTGGCGCATGCTCCTCGGTCTCGAACCACTCGGCGGCCCGAGCGCGTTGCGTGTCGACGTCGCCGGGGCCCTTCGGCGGTCGCTCGTCATCGCGCTCGGCGCGGTGTTGCTGGCGACCCCGCTCGGTGTCGGGGCGGCGGTCGCCGCCGCCCGGGACTCGCGCTGGCGGGTGATATCGATGTTGCCGGCCGCCGTGTCGGCCATCGTCGTCGGATTCGGCATCGTCGTCACCTACGACGAGGGATTTCTCGACTGGCGCGGTTCGGTGTGGCTGGTGCCCGCCGTCCACGCCTCGGTCGCGCTTCCGTTCGTGACCCGCGTCGTCGAACCCCTCGTGGCCGCCCTGCCGCACGGGCCCGTGGAGGCGGCCGCGACCCTCGGCGCGAATCGTCCGACCACTTGGCGTCTCGTGCGCCTGCCGATGTTGCGCCCGGCGATCACCACTGCCGCCGCGTTCTCCGGCGCACTCTCGCTCGGCGAGTTCGGTGCCACGGCCTTTCTCGCCCGAACCGACTCGCGGACGCTTCCCGTGCTGGTCGACCTGCTCGTGGGTCGATCCGGCGAACGCCCCTTCGCCGCCGCCATGGCCGCATCGACGTTGCTTTTCGTGATCACCTTCGCGTTGGTGCTCGGGGTCGAACGAAGGCGACCGACGTGAGCGGCCTGAACATCGTCGCGATCGCCAAAGCCTTCGCCGGTCGCCCCGTCCTCGACGACGTGAGTCTCTCGCTCGAACCCGGTGAAAGGCTGGCGCTCGTCGGACCATCGGGTTGCGGCAAGTCGACGCTCCTGCGCATCGTCGCCGGTCTCGAGAGTCCCGACCGAGGACGGATCGAGATCGACGACATCGACGTCACCGATGTTCCGACCCACCGACGAGGCGTGGGGATGGTGTTCCAGGACGATCAACTCTTTCCGCATCTCGACGTCGCCGACAACGTTGCGTTCGCTCTTCGCGTGCGGGGGGTGGGGCGCGCCGAACGGACCCGACGGGTCGCCGAACTCCTCGGGTTGGTGGGACTCGGCCATCTCGCCGAGGCGCACGTCGGCCAACTGTCCGGTGGCGAGGCCAAGCGCGTGGCGTTGGCCCGGAGCCTCGCGATCGCTCCGCGAGTGCTTCTGCTCGACGAGCCACTCACCGGCCTCGACCGCGAGCGACACGACTCGCTGATGACGGAACTGGGTTCGATCCTGGACGCCATGGGGCGCGAGACCGGAACGAGTGTGTTGCTCGTGACCCACGATCCCGCCGAAGCCGACTTTCTGGCCGGTCGTGTCGTGCGACTCACCGATCGACGTGACCGGGAAGTCGCGAATCCCGTCATCGAAGGATCCGACGAGCCGGGTGACCGCCAGCCGTAGGCTCGCGACGTGGCCGAACGTCCCCTGCGCATCGGATTTCTCGGCGCCGGACTGATCGCCAGCTTCCACTCGAAGAGCATTCGTCGGGCGGCCGCCTCCCTGCCGTTCGCCATCGAGCGCGCCGGCGTTCACGACCCCGATCGTGCTCGAGCGGAGGCATTCGCCGAGGCGAGCGGACACATGGTGGTCGCCGACGAAGAAGCGGTGATCGAGTCCGCCGACGCGGTCTGGGTCTGCACGTGGACATCGGAACACGAGCGGCTCGTCACCATGGCCGCCGAAGCTGGTCGGGCGGTCTTCTGCGAGAAACCACTCGCCCCGGATCTCGACGGAGCCCGTCGCATCGCCGATGTCTTGTTGCGAACCGGCGTCGTGAATCAGGTCGGCTTGATCCTGCGGCGCTCGCCGGCCTTTCTCTGGGCTCGCCGTCTGGTGACCGATCCGGCCGCCGGCCGCGTGATGTCGGTGGTGTTCCGCGACGATCAGTTCATTCCGGTGCAAGGACACTACGAGTCGACCTGGCGGGCCGACCCCTCCCGCGCCGGTGCCGGAACTCTCATCGAGCACAGCATCCACGACATCGACATGTTGCACGCCCTCGTCGGACCGATCGGTGCGGTGAGTGCCCGACAGGCCCACTTCCACGGCATCGACGGGATCGAGGACGTCGTGGCGACCACGTTCTCGTTCGACCCGGGCCCGGCGGTGGGCACGCTCAGCAGCATCTGGCACGACAACCTGGCCCGACCGAGTCTGCGACGAGTGGAGATCTTCTGCGAACGACGCATGGTGGTGATCGAAGGCGACTGGTTCGGGCCGATCACGTGGACCGATCACGACGGCTCCGCCGGACGTCTGGAGGGCGACGAACTCGTGACTTCCACCGAGTCGCTCGTTCCCGGCGACCCGAATCCCGACGCGGCGTTCCTGCGAGCGGTGGCGACCGGTGGCCGCGCTCATCCCGATGCCCTGGTCGCACTGCGGGCCCACGAAGTGGTGGACGCCGCGTATCGCTCGGCCAGCGCCGGTGGCGATTCGATGACGGTCGGCGCGGTTTCGTTCAGGCGCGCCACCACCGCCGAGGTGCGACCCCTCCGGCTCGACGTCCTGCGCCACGGAATGGCCAACCGCACCGTCGACTTCGACGGCGACGACGATCCCGCCACGACGCACCTCGTGGCCATCGACCACCGAGATCGCATCGTGGCGACCAGCACCTGGCTCCGTCGCGGGACTCCGCACGCACCGGAACGTTCGGCGATGCAGTTGCGCGGCATGGCCACCGAACGCACGCTCCAGAGCACCGGTCTCGGCGGACGGTTGTTGCGCCACGGTCTCGATCTCGCCGCCGCCGAGGGCGCCGAGATCGTGTGGGCCAACGCCCGCGATG
>Ga0129333_10002482_pt1 | contig 17193 bp, 10 predicted proteins | sample CPB6_08_DNA_FD_94474 | JGI IMG/M metagenome (GOLD analysis project Ga0129333, IMG submission 94474) | Freshwater to marine salinity gradient microbial communities from Chesapeake Bay, USA - CPBay_Sum_0.6_0.8_DNA | ecosystem: Environmental > Aquatic > Marine > Coastal | place: USA: Chesapeake...
CCAAGAATCAGGACCAGCTCGTCGGTCAGATCGCCAAGCGTCAGGCGGTGATGAACCCCGAGAACACCTTCTATTCGGTGAAGCGCTTCATCGGCCGCCGCGTTGACGAGGTCAATGAGGAGCCGAAGGAGGTGAGCTACGGCGTTGAGAAGGCCGGCGCCAATGTGAAGGTGAAGTGCCCGGTGCTGAGCAAGCAGTTCGCCCCTGAGGAGGTGAGCGCCCAGGTGCTGCGCAAGCTGGCGGAAGACGCCGGCAAGTACCTCGGTGAGAGCGTCACCCAGGCGGTGATCACCGTTCCCGCCTATTTCAACGACTCCCAGCGCCAGGCCACCAAGGACGCCGGCAAGATCGCCGGTCTTGAGGTGCTGCGCATCATCAACGAGCCGACCGCCGCGGCCCTGGCCTACGGCCTCGACAAGAAGAGCAATGAGCGCATCCTGGTGTTCGACCTGGGCGGCGGCACCTTCGACGTGTCCGTGCTTGAGGTGGGCGACGGCGTGTTCGAGGTGCTCTCCACCAGTGGTGACACCCACCTGGGCGGCGACGACTTCGACAAGGTGATCGTCGATCATCTGGCCGACACCTTCAAGGCGAATGAGGGCATCGACCTGCGCCAGGACAAGCAGGCCCTGCAGCGCCTCACCGAAGCCGCCGAGAAGGCCAAGATCGAGCTCTCCAGCGCCACCCAGAGCGAGATCAACCTGCCGTTCATCACGGCCACGCCCGAGGGGCCCAAGCACCTCGATCTCACCCTCACTCGCGCCAAGTTTGAGGAGCTGGCCAGCAAGCTGATCGACCGCTGCCGCGTGCCGGTGGAGCAGGCCCTCAAGGACGCCAAGCTCTCCTCCTCCGAGCTCGACGAGGTGGTGATGGTGGGTGGTTCCACCCGCATCCCGGCGGTGCTGGAGCTGGTGAAGCGCATCACCGGTAAGGACCCCAACCAGACCGTCAACCCCGACGAGGTGGTGGCTGTGGGTGCCGCCATCCAGGGCGGTGTGCTCGCCGGTGAGGTGAAGGACATCCTGCTGCTGGACGTCAGCCCGCTCTCCCTTGGTGTGGAGACCCTCGGCGGTGTGATGACCAAGATGATCCCCCGCAATACCACGATTCCCACCAAGAAGTCGGAGACCTACTCCACGGCGGTGGACGGGCAGACCAACGTGGAGATCCACGTGCTCCAGGGTGAGCGCGAGATGGCCAGCGATAACAAGTCGCTCGGAACCTTCCGCCTCGATGGCATCCCCCCCGCGCCCCGTGGCGTGCCGCAGATTGAAGTCACCTTCGATATCGACGCCAATGGCATCCTCAGCGTGACTGCCAAGGACAAGGGCAGCGGCAAGGAGCAGAGCATTTCGATCACCGGTGCCTCCACTCTCAGCGACAACGAGGTGGAGAAGATGGTCAAGGATGCCGAGGCCAACGCCGCCGCCGACAAGGAGAAGCGCGAGCGGATCGACCTCAAGAACCAGGCTGAAACCCTGATCTATCAGGCTGAGAAGCAGCTGGGCGAGCTGGGCGACAAGGTGGGCGCCGAAGACAAGAGCAAGGTGGAGGCTTCCGCCGCCAAGCTCAAGGAGGCCGTCGAGAAGGAGGACTTCGACACGATGAAGTCCGAGCTGGAGACCCTGCAGCAGGCTCTCTATGCCGCCGGGGCCGCCGTGTACCAGCAGGCTGCCGGTGCTGAGGCCGCTGCGGGTGGTGGTGGCGCTCCCGCCGGTGACGACGTCATTGATGCCGAGTTCACCGAGAGCAAGTGAGGCCTGCAATCCTCGATCGCCACAGCCCCCGTAAGGGGGCTTTTTTTTGACTGCATCCCAGCATTGCCGTGCCAGCGCCTGCCATCGCCGTTGGCAGGCGAGTGATGGGCTTGACGTTTCGAGGCCTCTGTCTAGCTTCTGGATGAGCTGGATTTTCCCTGATGGATCGAGCGTCTTTCGCGGCAGTGCTGACGGCCGGGTCGCTGCTGATCGGTGCGGTCGCGCCATCCAGGGCTGACGTGCCTGGAGGCCATGCAGCCAAGACTGTTCCTGAGTCTGTGATTGATGGGCAGCGGGCGTCGTTGACTCAAGCGGCCGTGGCTGCAAATGCGGGCCCTCAGTCTCCTCGTGATCTTGCCAATGCGAATGGTGCCAATAAGATTGTGTTCAGCGCTGCTCCGAGTCGCGCGGAGATGAATCTCTGCAATATTCATTTGCATGAGGCCGCTGAGCACCGTGGTGGTGAATTCACGACTTACGTTGGTAACGGTGATGGCCGTGGCCACGGCAGTGGATATCGATACAATGGCACGCTAAGCCCTGCTGAGCTGAAGCCGCTGCCGGAGAAAGTCGGCCTGACGGAGCACGGTGAGCTGCTGCCCGGCAGCACGATTGAGATTCACTTTGTGCATAGCACGGCTCATGTCAAGCCTGGGCCGACGCTGGCCTCCTGTCTGAGTAAAGAGAACGGTAATCCGCAATTGAGAGTTGAAGCGGTGGTGGCAGTGCTTGTGAATGATCGTAAGGCGGCAAACTTTATGGATATGGCCAGTCTTGCGGTGGTCAATGGTTACAATGCGGCGCCGAATATTCCGGATGGCCTTGGCCGACCAGTGGTGTATTCCGGATCGACGACTGGGCCAAGCTATAATCTTGTGCCCTCTCCTTTGCAGGTCACGTGGAGCGTCAGACCAAGGGTCGTGAAAGTGGATATTCTTTCCGTAGCCAAGTGGCTTAAAGCCAATCCATTCAAGGAGGATCACGCCCATGGAGTGCGAAACCTGGTGCTAGACCCGGCCCTGCTGTCGCGCATCCAGGAGGCTGCCAGGTAGCCCCCTGGTCGACGAATCGCCGCTATATCAGCCAGTGGCGCTCTTGCCCTACTGGCCGATGCCCGCCAGGGCTTTGCGGCCTTTCTCCAGCACCGGTGCCGGCAGGCTCACATAGCCGAGGGCCGGTGCACCCGCCTGAGCGGCGTCGCTGAGGGTATAGCCGAACGCTTTCTGCAGAGCCTGCAGCTTGGCCCCGTTGCCGCTCCGGTACAGCAGAATCCAGGTGAAGGTGACAATCGGGTAGCCCGCCTTCGGATTGGGATTACTGCCGGTGAGGTCAGGTCCGAGCTCGACGCTGGCCAGGGCCTTGGCCGCCTCGGCGGTGGTGGGCTTGGCGTAGGTGCCGCCTGCGTTCTGGATGGCGGCGGCCTGCAGGTTGCCGCGCACGTAGGCGGTTTCGACGTAGCCGATCGCCCCCTTCATCTGCTGCAGGCTGGCGGCCACGCCCTCATTGCCCTTGGCGCCGATGCCGGTGGGCCACTTCACCGATTTCGCCGCGCCTGGACCGTCCTTCCAGCTGGAGCTGAACGCGGAGAGGGAATTGGTGAAGTTGTAGGTGGTGCCGGAGCCATCGGAGCGGAACACCACCTTGATCGGCTGGTCGCCGCAGCCCAGCTCCTTGAAGTTCTTGATCTTGCCTTCAAAAATGCCCACCAGCTGGGCCTGGCTGAGCCTGAGGCTGCAGCCGGGGTTGTTGTAGGCCACGGCGATGGCGCCGGCGGTCATCGGCAGCTGCACCACACCTCGCTGGATCGCGGCGGCATCCTCAGCGCTCAGGGGTTTGTCGGAGGCAGCGAAATCCACGGTGCCGGCCTCGAACTGGCGCACGCCGGCGCCGGAGCCCACCGATTGATAGTTCACCCGTGCCTCGTTGCGACCGGCCAGCTCCTGGAACCAGCGCTGATAAATCGGCGCCGGGAAGGTGGCGCCAGCTCCCTGCAGATCCCCTCCTGCTGAAGACCCTCCACCGGAGCCGCCGCAGGCGCTCAGCGACAGGCTGGCCAGTAGACCAAGGGCGGCCCCGGCAGGGGCGAAGGAGCGCAACGAGGGCATGGCCAGGGCTGCCTGCACGGGTTTGACGCAGGTTAAGAGTTGATCTGCACGGCGATCCAGGCGGCGCTCGCCGGCGCCAGCAGCACGCCGTTGCGGTAGTGGCCGCTGGCGAGCAGCAGCCCTGGCTCCAGTTGCTCCAGCAACGGCGCCGGCCGTCCCTCCGGCCGCGCTCGCAGCCCCTGCCAGTGGTCGACCACCTGGGCCCGTCGCAGCCAGCCCGGCGCCTCGCCATGGAGGTCGCGCAAGCGCTGCAGCGCCTCGGCTGCGCCGCTGGCGGCGCCTGGCTCCAGGGTGGCGCCGAGCCACAGGCGCCGCCCTGGCCGCGGCACCAGGTTGAAGCCATCCCAGCTCAGACTTCCCGGCCAGCCGCTTGGATCGGCGGCATCAGTCGGTAGCTCCAGCTCCAGCGCCTGGCCCAGCACCGGGCTCTGGGGGCGGTGATGACCGAGGGGCTCCAGCAGGGCGGGGCTGGTCAGACCGGCGCAGATCACCACCCAGTCGCAGGTCATGGCCGTGCCGCCTGCCAGCCGCAGCCGCCAGCGGCCATCGCTCCCGTCAGCCGGTTGACGCTCCAGCCGCTCCACAGCCTCGGCCAGGGTGCGCAGACCGCTCTCGCGGCCATCGGCCAGCAGGGCCGCCATCGCCGCCAGCGGATCGATCTGGCCATCGGCGGCGGAGAGCAGACCGCCCAGCGCGCCCGTCGGTACGGCCGGCTGCAGTTGCTGCAGCTGCTTGTGGCTCAGCAGCTGCAGGGCCAGGCCCCGGCGCTGCCGCTCCTCCACCAGGCGCGCCTGGGCTGCCAGCTCCTCACCGCTGCGGGCCAGCTGCAGCAGGCCGGGGCGCCACGGGATCGTCCGCCCGCGGCAGCTCAGCTCCTGCCGCCAGGTCTGCCATAGCGCCAGCGACTGCTGGCGCAGCCGCCAGCCCCGGCCACTGCTGCGCCGATACACGTGCGCCATCAGCAGCCCCAGGGCGGCGGCACTTCCGGATCGCAGTGCTGTGCTCCCATCGCCATCGGCGAGAGCGGGATCGAGCAGGGTCACCCCATGCCCCTGGTTCTGCAGCAGCCAGGCCACAGAAATGCCCACCACACCGGCCCCGATCACAGCGATCGATGCGGGCCGCAGGGTGGGCGCAGGGGTGGGGTTGGTGATGGTGCTCAGTTGGTGCAGCCGGTGCTCAAGGCTCAGTTCTGCTTGAGATCGGCCTGCACCTGGGCTGGCAGCACCTGGGCATAGAGGCCAAAGCCGCTGGCCACTTTGATGTAGGCCTTGCTCAGCTTGTTGGCATCCTGCAGGCGAGCGGCCTCATCGAGGTCGGCCAGAGCGGCCTTGAGGGCATCGGCGCGCTTGTTGGCCTCCGGGCGCTCGGCCGGCAGGAGGCGCTGGTTGATGTACAGCATCTGGCGACCCACTTCCTGCATCGGGCCGTGGATCACGTTGCGGGTGAAGGTCCAGTCCTTCTCGTTCACCAGGGTGGCGAGCTCGGGCAGGCGGTCGCGGGCCGCGAGGAAGCCTTCGGCCTGACGCTCGATCGCGGCGATGTCGTCGGCGCTGAGGCTGGGGGTGCTGGCCTTGCCGGCGTCGCAGGCGGCCAGGCCGAAGCTGAGCACCAGCGCCAGGGCCAGCAGGCCGAGGCGCTTGAAGGCCGTGGTGAGCTGGGAGAGCAGCGCGGGCATGGGCTGGGCCGCCATGGATGAAACGTTGGTTTCCGGACTTTACCGGCGGTGACAGGCCCTGGCGGCCAACAGGGATCCATTGCAACCACCAGCCGGCACAATGCGCCATGGACGGCGTTTCACGCCGACGACGCCATGACGCCATGACGGCACCGACCGCCATCCTGCAGATGATCTGCCCGGATCAACCCGGGTTGGTGCGCGAACTTTCCGGCTGGGTGGCCGGCAACGGCGGCAACATCGTTCATGCCGATCACCACAGTGATCCCGGTGCCGGTCTGTTCCTCAGCCGCATTGAGTGGCAGCTGCCGGGCTTCGGCCTGCCGCGGGAGGCGATTGCCCCGGCGGCCGCGGCCCTGGCGCAGCGGCTCGGCGGCGAGCAGACCGTCACCTTCTCGGATGAGCGCCCGCCGGTGGCCATCTTCGTGAGCAGGCAGGACCACTGTCTGCTGGATCTGCTCTGGCGCACCCGCACCGGAGAGCTGCCGATGCAGGTGCCGCTCGTGATCGCCAATCATCCGGATCTGGGCCCCATCGCTGAGGAGTTCGGTGCACGTTTTGAGCATGTGCCGATCAGCAATGCCAATCGCGAGGACGCCGAGGCTCGCCATCTGCAGCTGCTGGCGGAGCACGGGATTGAGCTGGTGATCCTGGCCAAGTACATGCAGGTGCTCACGCCCCGGTTCCTGCAGGCCTTCGATCCTCCGGACGCCTTCCACCGGGTGATCAACATTCACCACTCCTTCCTGCCCGCTTTCAAGGGTGCCCAGCCGTATCACCGCGCCTGGGAGCGCGGGGTCAAGTTGATCGGTGCCACGGCGCACTACGTCACCGAGGAGCTGGATGGCGGACCGATCATGGCCCAGTCCACAGTATCGGTGAGTCACCGCGATGAAGTGGACGACCTGATCCGCAAAGGGCGTGACACCGAGCGCCTGGCATTGGCCCGGGCCGTGCGCCTGCATCTCAAACGCCAGGTGATGGTGTATCGCGGACGCACGGCGGTGTTCGAGTGAGCAGAGGCTTCCTGCGCTGGCTGGATCGCGACCGGCCTGAGGCGGCATCGCCCCTGGGCTGGCGCTGTATCCAGCTGGGTGGTCTGTTCGTGGCCTCCAGCGCCCTGGTGGCCGGGCTGCTGCTGCTGGTGGCCTTGATCGCGGGCAGTCGTCAGCGCCGCTCCTGGTGGGGTGATGCAGCCAACCGGGTGTTGGCCCTGGCGGCGGCGCTGATGGTGATCGGTGCTGCGCAGGTGTCCCTGCCGTCCTTGGCCTTGCCCGGTTACCCAGCGTCGCTGGCCTGGCTGGGGCTGTTCAACTGGCTGCCGTTCTTCTGGGCTTTCTGGGCCTTTCAGCCCTATCTCGCCTGTGAAACGTCCCGCCGTCGCGTGGCCCAGTGGCTGGTGGCGGGAACCGTGCCGGTGCTGATCACCGGTCTGGCCCAGATGACGCTGGGTTGGCATGGCCCCTGGCAGATCCTCGGTGGTGCGGTGATCTGGCACCTCAAGCCGGGTGGCAACCCGCCGGGGCGCCTCGCCGGCCTGTTCGACTACGCCAATATCACCGCCGCCTGGCTGGCGCTGAGCTGGCCGTTGCTGCTGGCCGCACTGCTGGCTTCCATCCGCCGTTGGCGTCAGCGCCTGCCTCGGGCCGGCGTCAGTTTGCTGGTGGTGGTGGGCCTGGTCATCGCTCAGGCGGTCAGCCTTTATCTCACCGAGTCGCGCAATGGCTGGGGCGCGCTGGTGCTGGCTCTGCCGATCGTGCTCGGGCCGCGCAGCTGGCTGTGGTTGCTGCCGCTGCTGCTGATCGGCTTGCTGCCGCTGCTGCTGGCTACCCTGCCGGGCGTCCCGCCGCTGCTGCAGGATCCGGCGCGTGCGCTGGTGCCTCAGTCGATCTGGGGCCGCCTCAATGATTTCAACTCCAATGGCCAGCGCCCGCAGGCGATCACCCGCCTCAGCCAGTGGGCGGTGGCGGCGGGCCTGATCGCCGAACATCCCTGGCTGGGCTGGGGCGCTGCGGCCTTCAGCGTGATCTATCCGCTCCGTACCGGGTTCTGGCACGGACACACCCACAACATCGCCCTTGATCTCGCGATCAGCCACGGCCTGCCTGCCGCGGTGCTGGTGGTGGGGCTTGTGCTCTGGCTGCTGATCCGTGCCGCTCGTCTTGGCATGGCGGCGGGATCGGTGTATGAGCGCGGCTGGTGGGCGGCGGCGCTGGTGCTGATCGCGCTCCATGCCAGCGATATCCCGATGTACGACAGCCGCATCAACATCGCTGGTTGGATTCTGCTGGCGGGTCTGCGCTGCCGCCGATCAGCCGTTCGACCCACTGCTTAGCTCGCCGCTCAGGCGCCGGCTCAGAACACGGCTCAGCGGAGATCTCAGACGACCACGTCAAGTCCGACCAGGGCATTGTCGACCAGGCCGTAGGCACTGCCGTCGAAGAACAGGCTCGGTTCAAAACTGCCCTTGGTGGTGTTGCCCAGGCTCGTCGGCCTGAACACGAACACATCCTCGTTGCCGGCCGATAGGGCCGGGGCGCTGGCCAGCCCGGCGCTGCTGAGAAACAGGCGGCCGTCGGCTGCGGCATCGACGGCGCTGATGTTCTCATTGCCGCCGCTGAGGCCAACATCGCTCAGGTCGGCATGGAGGCTCCAGGTTCCGCTGGTGGTGCTGCCAAGGCTCACGGGCAGGAATCGCAGCAGGTCCTCCTCTGCGAAACTGCCGACTGCGTCGATACTGCCGCCCCCGCGGGTGGAGATCAGCCAGCTGCCGTCGGCCAGCCCCGTGATCGCGTCAATCGCCTCTCGGCTGGTGCTCAGACCGACATCACTGCCATCGAAGAACAGGGCGACGCTGGTGCCGTTGGCTGTGCGCGTGAGTCTGGCCAGATCGGAGTCGTCAAAGTTGATGCCCGCCAGAGTGACGGGTTCGCTGAAGGCCACTACAGCCTCATCAGCGCTGAGGATCTGGATGTCGCGCAGGCTGGCCCCCTGCAGCCCGGCACTGTCGCCATCCAGCCAGATGCTGAACTGCTCACCGTCAAAGGCGATGATGTCGTTCGTCTGGGCGGTGAGGCCCCCCAACGTGGCCGCTGCAGCGGTGCCGATGGCCGTGGCCAGCGAGAAGTAGAGGATGGGGCCCGTGCTGTCGATCGTCAGCTCGGCATTGCTGGTATCGCTGCTGCTGTTGCCAGCGGCATCGCGGGCGCTGGCGATGATGTTGTAGGTCTGGCCATAGCGCAGGGCGTCATCCCACTGCAGCGACCATTCGCCACGGCTGTTCGTTGTGGCTTTGCGGCTGGTTGCGCCGATGCTGATACTCACCTCGGCAGCGGGGTCGTCGATGCTGCCGCTGAGCAGGGGCGTGGTGTCTGGCGTCGTTAAGGGATGCACGCTGATCCGCGGTGCAACGGTGTCAATCCTGAGGAGGAATGGTTCGGATGGCAGGCCTGCCTCGCCGGCCGCATCCAGCACCTGCGCGCTGTAGCTCACCGTGTTGACACCCTGGTGCTCCTGCAGTGTGAAGCTCCAGTGGCTGCCGCTCCCAGCAATGGGCACAGCGGTGCCGATGCTTGTGCCATCGCGGAAGATGGCGATGTATTGCCCTGGCTGCAGCGGTTCGTTGCTGCTGCCCTGCAGTTGAATATTGGTGCTGTTGGTGGCTGCGCCGCTGCTGAGTCCGCCGTTGGCGGCGTGGATCTGTACGGTGGTTCTGATCTTTGATCGGCTGATCTCCAGTAGTTGGCTATAGGTGTAACTGGCTCCCTGGAACGTGATTCTTTCGACGCTGTCCCAGATTGTGTCGACATCTGTGCAGTTGAACTGTCGCGAAAGAAGCAGTCTGTCGCCGAGGCCGCTGATCAGGAAGGTCTGGAAAGATTCGTCAAAGCTCACCCAGTCGCTGCCGGCATCACCGATGTAGCTATCGGAACCTGCGCTGTCATGGAAGCGGTCGTCGCCACCACCACCTTGGAAGTGGTTATTGGCGGTATTGCCATGGAACTGGTCGGCACCGCTGCCACCTTTGGCTGCCTCAATCACTGTGCCGATGGCCATCGTGAGATTGCCGATTCCGCCGCCGATGTTGGAGCTGGAGGGCTTGCTGCTGTCGGCTTGGGATGGGGCCAGGTTGATCAGCTGGTCGCAGCTGAAGTTGCTCACATCCAGGCTGTCAAAGCCATCGTTGTCCACCAGGGTGTAGGCACTGCTGTTGATCAGAGTGCTGAACTGATTCCAGATGCTGCTGGTGCTGGCGCTGATATTGGTGTTGACGCCATAGATCGTATCGCCCATGAAAGCCTTGCTTGTGCCGAACCCCTGGTCGGCATAGAGGTTGTTCAGGGCGATCCAGTCCACCGTCATTGGTGTCTGCAGCCAGGCGAACGTGGCCCCTGTGTTTGGATTATCTGTCTGACTCCAGTAGGACATCATGCTTCCCTGCCATGAGTCGTTGGCCAGCTGTGCTGATGTGGCGAATGTCAGGCTGGTGCCGGTGTAGTTGTAGAGCCCTTGGTGGCCCAGGCCGAGTGCGTGGCCGATCTCGTGCAGGAAGGTCTGCGGTGTGTAGGAGTTGTAGGTGGACCGTCCTCCGTACCAGGTTGTTGCCACATTGATCACGCTGTAATCAACTGTAACGGAGTTGCGTGCTGGAGTGTTGTACCAGCCCGTGGCTGCATAGGCATAGGCTCCGCTCTGATTGTCGCTGAAGCGAATATCGCCGCCAGTGCCGAAGACTTCGGTGAAGTTGATGCCCAGGCAGGCGCTATAGAGCTTGAAGGCTTCGCGGACTAGGCTCTGGCGTTCTGCACTCAAGCCATCGCGATCTGCCGACCATCCGGTGATATTGAAGCTGAGACTGCCACCTTTGGCGCCGATACCTGTGCTGCTTAGATTATAGCGTCGGCTGAAGGTCTTGGCTTCCCGCCAGTAGTCTGTTGTCAGGTAAGTGGCCAGGTTTTGCAGGCTGGTTGTTGCGAGATTTCGGGTTGGTGTTTTGTTTGTTGTGCTGGTTGCAGTTCGTGCTCTCAGGTCGTGATCGCTGCGGGCGTTGCAGCCCGGACAGCTGCAGGTGGGCAGATGGAGGCTGGGCTTCGTTGCGGCCAGATCGACCCCGTTCAGGCCGACACCTCTCTGGTCGTTCACCGCGCTCGGGCCCGATGGGCGATCCGGCGCGACCCCTGCCCGGCTGAAGGGGGCAGCGTCGCTGTCCTCAGAATCAGTGCGCTGCTCGCCACCGGTGTCGCTGGCCAGGCTCTGCCGCCGGGCAGGCCAAGCCGGCGATTGCCCGAGTCCGAGCGGCTCGAGAGTATGCGTGCCGACTGGCGCTTCCGGCTCTGGTTGTGGTGCGCCTGCCTGCTGGGCTGTGCTGATGCGGCGGTGCAGCAGCCGTGGGCTCAGGCCATTGACCACGCGCCTCGGCATCAGCAGGCCCGCCAGCCCCTTGGGTTCACAAGGTAGCTGCTGCGTGTTGCGAAAGCACGGCGTGGCGCCACAGGGTCGCGCTGTCGAGGGGGCCCTTCAGGTGCTGCCAGGGCAGTGGCCGTGCCTCGCTCCAGCTGGTGTGCACCACCTCCTCCCATGGCGGTGGTGGCGGCAGGGTCTGCCCGCCGGCATCGGCGCCGGCGCCATTCAGCACGGCCCTGTAGGCCTGCTTCCAGCCCCCCAGGCTTTCGTGACGGCCCCGCGCCAGGGCGATCACGGGCGCCAGGCGGCGGTCGCTGCGGGCCAGCAGGGCCTGAATCACGCTCCAGCCGTAGCTTTCCGGCCGCAGCTCGATGCCCTTGGGCTTGAGGCGTTTGGCCAGCAGCTTCAGGCGCTTCTCCGCTTCCGGTCGCACACCCTGCCATTGGAAGGGTGTGTGGGCCTTGGGCACGAAGGTGCTCACCCCCAGGCTGAGACGCAGGCCCGGTGTGGCCGCCTTCAGGGCCAGCAGCAGCGCCGCTGTGGCCTCCAGATCTTCTTCTTCTTCGCCCGGCAGCCCGACCATGCCGTACAGCTTCAGGCCCGTTAAGCCACCGGCCTTGGCATGGTTGGCGGCGTTGAAGATCTCGTCGGTCTGCAGCTTTTTGTTCACCAGCTCGCGCATGCGTTCGCTGCCGCTTTCGATGGCGATCGTGAGCGATTTGCTGCCATGGCGGGCCAGGATTTCCGCCAGCCCCTGCGTCACGGTGCTGGCCCGCACCGAGCTCACGCTGATGCGCGTATCCGCGAACCGCTCGCCGTTGAGCCAGTGCAGCAGCTCGTTGAACTGAGGGTGCTGCGTCACGGAGGCCCCGAGCAGACCCAGCCGCTGGGTGGCCGTCAGGCCCTTCTCCACCGCCGGAATCAGGCCGTCATCCAGGGAGGAGGTACGGAACGGCAGGGTGAGATAGCTCGCCAGGCAGAAGCGGCACAGCTCCGGGCAGCTGCGCACCACCTCCACCATGTGAATGGATGGCCAGGCCGCCTCCGGCGTGATCACCGTGGAGTGGCTGAGGGTGTTGCCGCGCCAGGTCTGCTTGCTGATGCTGGCCGGCAGGTCGGGCTCGATCGGCTCCACTGCCAGCAGCTCGCCCGCGGCGCCGTAGCGGGGTGCATACAGCGACGGCACGTACACGCCCTCCACCCGAGCCAGTCGCCGCAACCGTTCGGCGCGCGGCGCCTCGCGGCAGTCCTGCAGGGCGTTGATGAAGGCCGGCAGCAGCAGTTCGCCATCGCCCAGCAGCACCGCATCCAGGAACGGGGCCAGGGGTTCGGGGTTGGCGGTGAGCACGGGCCCGCCGCCGAACACGATCGGGTCGTGGTCGCCGCGCTCTGCAGCCCAGAGCGGGATGCGCTGCTGCTCCAGCAGATCGAGCAGCACCGGCCCATCCAGCTCCCAGCTCAGCGACAGACCGAACAGATCAAGCGCTGGTCCGCCGCCGCGCCTGCCGCCGTGGCTGGGATCGGCCCGGTCGGTGAACAGGCGGCGCACATCCACATCCGCCCGCTGCGCCAGGGTGGCCCACACCACCTGATAGCCCAGGCTCGTGATGCCCACGCTGTAGGTGCTGGGGAAGGCCAGCACCGCCCGCAGGGCACCCGCCTGGGGAACGGCGGGCTCGAACAGCAGGGTTTCCTGGTTCAGGGGAGGGCGTGTTTCGGAGACTGCGCTTCATCTTGCAGGGCGGTGGCTCCGCCTCATCTGGCTGGCCAGGTGGTCGAGGCCTGGTGGCCACGCCATCGACGCCAGGGGATCGCGGCATTGCTGATCAGTGCCCGTTGCAACGGCGGGCTCGCAGGTGCAGGGATTGGGATGTGGGGAAGGGAAAATCAGGCCAATCCCTCCGTGCCTGACTGCTTGGGCTTACCGGCATGTTGTTAGCGAACGTGGCATGGCCAGGCTCGAGTTGAGGTTTCCAGCTGAGAGCTTTGCGCGCCAGCGGGGATGGCCACAGACTGATTCGAGCATGGTCAGACCCTGGCCGGCTGGACGCCGCAAGCGGGATCCCAGCAGTTTTCTGGTGACGCCTGCGCTGAACTGAGGCTCTAACCACTCGGGTGTCTGCAGGCTCTCTGGGAGTGTCTGCTGGTCTGCAGCCGCACAGGTGAAAAGGCTCAGCCCAGCTGCCCTGGTCTCAGTGATGCCCATTGATAGCAGTGGCTCAAAAGTGATGGCAGCGGCTTAAAAGCGTTCCGCCTCATGTCGGCGTGATCGCAACGGATTGTGAGCATCGATTCCCTGCTTCTCCGCCCTCGGTATCTTCCGGGAAGTGCGCCGCCACCAGGGATTGCGCTATGCCATCCTCCTCCTCATCCAGCTCCACGCCCGGCGCTTCGCTTGGGCCGCTTGAGCTTCCGGATTGCATCTATCCCTCCCAGCCCTGGGCCTGCCAGAAGGCCCCTCCCAAGACCTCTCTCAACCCCACCCAGGCCCGCCAGGCCAGGCCGCTGGTGCTCAACCTTGTGGAGGCGATCCACTGGGCCTCCTTCCCGCTCGGATTCTGGATCCTGGGGTATCTGTTCGTGCACGCTGATGTGATCGCTTCTCACCTCGATGGCGATCGGCTGCGTGTTTTCCTGCTGCAGCTCGGTTTGGCCTGCCAGGTCTTCGGTGGTGGTATCAGCGGTATCCTGATGCACATCTACGAGGGCTGGCAGATCTCGCCCTTCCGTAACATTCTGGGTCTCAGTGCACAGTCGCCGCCGCAGGACGTGGCCCAGGTGCTGGTGCCTGCCTACAACAACGCCTGGCTGCGAAGCGTGGCTTACCAGATGTTGTTCACCTTCCAGACCGCTGGCCTCGGCTTCTTCAGCCTGGGGGTGTTCGGTGTCCGGCCGTTGCCGCTCCTGCTGGTTGGCGGCGGTATCGCCGTGGCCGTGCTCGGTCCTTATGAGCCGCGCACCCATTTCGTGCGCGTCGTCGACGGCGTGCCCTGCCCGGTGCTGCCGCTCTCCTGGTCGCTGCTGATCGTGTTCGCGCTGAATGCCGTGGTCAACCTGGCTGCGGTGCGTGTTTTCTTCGGGCCGGTGATCGCCCAGGCCTGGCCTCCTTCGCTGCTGCCCTGGCTGGGTTGGCTTGTTCCCGCTGCCGTGGTGCCCTGGTTTTCGTTGCTTGCTCCACTCACCGTTGCGGCTGGCGGCGCCTATGAGGGCTGGTTTGCGGAATCCTCCTTCAACCAGTGGCAGCACTTCATCGCCTTTGTGATTCTCACCCTCGGGCTGGGGCTCTATGGCCTGTTCTTCTGGCATCTGGTGAACACGGGGGTGCATTGAGTCATGGCGCGTTTGCTCTGGCTGGGCTGGCCGCTGGTGCTGGCGTTGATCGCCCTGACCGCTGCACTGGCCCTGGTTGTTCCCTCCATCGCCTGGCTGAGTGCGGTGCTCACCCTTGCGGTGCTGGCGCTTGTGCTCACCTACCGCTTCGGCTGGAATGGCGCCCCCCTGCTGCTGACCCCGACAACCGTTGATGGCCCCGCCCTGGCGGTGGTGGTGATCCAGGGAGAGGGAATCCCACCGGAGCGCTACCGGCCGGTGGCGTCCGCCATTCAGCGCCATGTCACCGAGGAGCGTTTGTGGGTGGCGATTCCCCGCTTCGTTGCCGATTCACCGATCCCGCGCGAAACGCCGCTGGTGGTGGAGCAGGCATTGCGGGCCTTGCACCAGGCCGGTCTTCCTGAGGGCAGCCCCTGCCTGTTTGTCGCCCATTCGGTGGGCGGTATTGCCATCCAGAAGTACCTCAAGGCTTTCCCGGAGATGGGAATCGGACAGGTGCTGATGGGCTCGTTCCTGGGCCGCTGGAATCTCGGTGGCCTCGATGCCCAGGGGCGCACTGTGATCGATTACCCCCGCCCCACCCTCACCATCGCCGGCACCCTCGACGGCCTGGCGCGGATCAGCCGCTTTGCCATCGGCCACTGGCTGCAGCACACCAATGCCGCCCCCGCCAGCCGGCCGGAACGCTTCCCGGTGGTGACGATCGAGGGCGCCTGCCACATGCAGTTCGCCTCCGGAGAGCCTGTCCCCTACGTGGCCGCCTTTGACCTGCTGCCCACCGCCGCCGAAGCCGAGGTGCACGAGCAGATCGGTGCCCTGGTGGCCGCCTTCCTGCCCACCTGCCGTGCCGAAATCGCCACCGCTGCCGCTGGCGCCAGCGGCAGCCCGCTGATCAGCCCTGCCCTGGCCGAGGCTGTGGCACGCAGCGGTGCCTGGCTGCAGCCCCTGATCGATGCCCTGCTGATGGAGGGCTACAACGGCTTCAAGCCCGCCTGCTACGACACTGCCGATACCAACAGTCGCAGCAACCCATGCTGCCTTCCTTATTCCCCCTGGATCCAGGAGCAGGCCAACGCCCTGATGGCCGGGGAACCGCAATCCCCCGTGCGCTTCGGCCTCACCGCTCTCGACAGCTTCCACCGCAGCTATACCTACAACCCCTTCGCCAAGCCGCCGGTCCACGTCCCCCAGATTCGTTCCGAGGGGACGCCTGGTCAGCCCCGCCAAGTGCACGCCACCAGCGTCACCCAGGCTCTCTATGGCTTGTTTACTGCCCTCGATACCGGTTTCTTTCCGGTGGCCGCCTATTCGCTGCGTTGCAAGCTCAATTCCCGCCAATCGTTCTGGGGCCAGGGTGGTGCCGCCAACCCCAACTTCAATTCCACCGATGGCCCGTCGCTTGGCGCTCCGATCAATGAGGAAGCCTTCCGCTGGACCCTGGCGGCGATGGGCGACGGACCGCGCCGCCGCTTTGAGGAGCTGGGCCAGCCGATGCAGATGCAGCCCGACACCGTGCGTCCGGCGGTTGGTCCGCTGTGGATCTGGAGCTATCCGATTTTCCGTTATCTGCAGCAGCCGCAGGGGTTGGTGTATGGCCTCAGCTGCACGGTGATGAAAACGCCGCTCGACTATCCAATCCGTGCTGCCAGTGGTTTCCACTACTGCCAGCTGCTGTCGCCTGCGGCCGCGATGGAGTGGATCTGTATCGATGGTCTTCGCCTGCGTGCCTCCCATTCTGGCCGTCTGTTTGTGTATGGACCCCTTGCCGGGTTTGATAAAGCAGCGGCCTACTTCGGCCGCTCCTTCGCTCGCCAGACCCGCACTGTGGGCCTGCTGCGCCGGCGCTGATCTGCCTCTCTGATCAAGCGCGGTGCTGTACAGACCGGCCGTGCCGGGGATCACATCGTCGCCAGCCGCGGGTACGGCGGGATCAACGACCAGCGTTGCCTGGTCGCGCTGGGGTGCCCGGGGGCCGTGAGCTTCTCAGGCCCTGCGGTCGGGCGCCAACACCTTTGCTGACCTTTCGATCAACAACAACTTGCTGGTTGGACCTGCAACGATCCGTTCGTGTGCGACCACGTGGCTCTGCAGAGGCCCGCAGCAATCCCTGCATCTCGCCCGCGCAGACCGGGTTGGCCACGGCATCGCAGCCTGAGAACGGCGCCTGATGGCAGGAGCTGGAGGTTCTCTGGCCCCGAGGGGTGATGCCCCTGATCGCGGTTGCTCAGCTGGCATGGTTGTGTCATCCCTTACCGAAACCACCCGGCCTGCTCTGATGGGATGGCGGCATGGCCAAGGCAAGTGTTCCCCTGATCGACCGCCAGCCGCTGGCGGAGCTGAACACCCTGCGTGACGGCCCCGGCTGGCTGCGGCTGGGGTCTCACCTGCTCACGATTGGGCTCGCTGGGGTGCTCTGGCGCCAGGCTTCCCTGCCGCTGGCCCTGCGCCTGGCCGGACTGGTGATCAGCGGCATCGGCCTGGCCACCTGCTTTGCGCCGCTGCATGAGTGCGGCCACCGCACCGTGTTCCGCAGCAAGCGGCTCAACGATGGCGTGGCCTGGCTGATGGGCCTGCTCAGCTTCTACAACGCCAGCTTCTATCGCCGCTACCACCAGTGGCACCACCGCTACACCCACCAGCCGGGCCTCGATCCCGAGCTGGAGGATCCGATACCCACCAGCCTCGGCGGCTACCTGAGAGAAGTAAGCGGTTGGAACTGGTGGACCGGCAAGCTGCGCGGCCACGCTCGGCTGCTGTGGGGTGATCTGAGCGGGATCCCCTACATGAGCCCGGAGCTGATCCCGCAGTTGCGGCGCTCGATCCGGCTGCAGTTCGCCGTCTATGGCGTATTGGCTGCGCTCTCGTTGATCGCCGCCAATGGCTTTCTGCTCTGGAGCTGGCTGCTGCCGCTGGCGATCGG
>Ga0129333_10002483_pt1 | contig 17192 bp, 14 predicted proteins | sample CPB6_08_DNA_FD_94474 | JGI IMG/M metagenome (GOLD analysis project Ga0129333, IMG submission 94474) | Freshwater to marine salinity gradient microbial communities from Chesapeake Bay, USA - CPBay_Sum_0.6_0.8_DNA | ecosystem: Environmental > Aquatic > Marine > Coastal | place: USA: Chesapeake...
AGCAGATCCGGCAGGGCATCCGCAACGGCGACATTACGCGGCACGAAGCGCAGCGTCTGTATGCCGAGCAGCGCCAGATTGCGGCACTGGAACGCCGTTACCGCGCGGACGGTGTGCTGACGTCGGCCGAGCGCCGTGATCTGTATGGCAAGATGCGCGATGCCAGCCGGCACATTTACAATCAGTCACATGACGCGCAACGCCGTTACTGACCGCGGGCGTTGCCTTTGACCGGAGGGTGGGCTCATGAAAGTCGGGATCGGGATTCTGCTGGCACTGTTGATGGCTCAGGCCGGCGCTGCATCGGCCGGCGGGTGGCAGGGCCGGCGCGGGGAGTTCTACGCGCAGCAGGATCAGGGACGGCGTTATGTGCCGGACCGCCAGCGGAATACCGATCGTCCGGAACGTCGTGAGCGCTATGAACGCCCGCAACGCCTGTCCGACGAGGACAGGCGCAACCTGCACCGCGATCTCGACAAGGCGCGGCGGGAGATTTACCGCCCGCGTCGTGATCGCTGAATCCTGAAAGGATGATCATTAATAAGTTATTGATTTTATTGTTATTTTTCTCAATCACCAGTTTTGCAGCCGAAGGCCTGCCCGGCGCGACGGTCAACGAGGGGGCGCGGGCCGCACGGCCGCACCACGGGCCGCATGAAGCCTGCAAAGCCGATCCGGCGAAATGCCAGGCCGAGGTGCAGGCAAGGCGCGAAGCCTGCAAAAAGGATCCGCAGAAATGTCACGAGGACCGTCGGGCAAAGCGTGACGAGTGGTGCAAGCAGAATCCGGAGAAGTGCAAGGCGGCGATGGCGCGGGCTGAAGCGTGCAAGGCGGATCCGCAAAAGTGTCAGCAGGAACGCAAGGCCAAGCGCGAGGAGCGCTGCAAGCAGGATCCGGAAAAGTGCAAGGCGATGAAGGAGCGCGCCGAAAAGCGGCGCGCGCAGTGCCAGGCGGATCCGGCGAAGTGCGAGCGGGAGAAGAAGGCGCGCATGGAAGAGCGTTTCAAGAGCGCCGATGCCGATGGCAATGGTCTGCTGTCGCCTGCGGAAGCCGGGCGTGCATCGCCGCGTCTGGCGCAGCGTTTCAGTCAGATCGATACCGACGGTGACGGGCAGCTGTCGCTGACGGAGTTGGCCGCGGCGCGCCGTTCCGGTGCCCACCGGCGTCATCAGCCGGCGGCGAATACACCCGTCTGATCACAGCAGGGCGGGAATGCCGGCATGGGCCTGATGGCTGAAATCATCGCTGAGAAGTCGGCACGGCGCGGTCTCGCGCTGATCGCCGCGGCGTGGATGCTGCTCGCCTTGCCGGCAGTCGCGGCGGTGCTTGGTGCCGAGGATGCACGCCATTTGCTGAATCGCACAAGCTTTGCCGCGGATGCGGCGGATGTGCAGGCCTTCGCGCGGCTGACGCGCGAAGCGGCGGTGGACCGTCTGCTGGGCTGGACCAGCCTGCCGATGCGTACGCCGCCGCCGGCCTGGACCCGCGAGCCGTACAGTCCGCCGCCGGTCTTCAAGCAGATGACCGATGAAGAGCGCCAGGCCTATCGCCGTAAACAAATCGAGCAGGGGCGGGACCTGCGTGCGTGGTGGGTCAGCGAAATGCTCACCACCGGTTCGCCGCTGACGGAGAAAATGGTGCTGTTCTGGCACAACCATTTCACTTCCAGTCTGCGCAAGGTGCGCCTGCCTTTGCTGATGTACCGGCAGCACATGACGCTGCGTCAGCATGCGCTCGGCCATTTCGGCGAGATGCTGCATGCGATGGCCCGCGATCCGGCGATGCTGATTTATCTCGATGGCACCGGCAGCGGCAAGGGCAAGCCCAACGAGAATTTCGCACGCGAATTGATGGAACTCTTCACGCTGGGTGAAGGGCGTTATACCGAGCAGGATGTCAAGGCGGCAGCGCGGGCTTTTACCGGCTGGGGCGTGAGCCGGCGCAGCGGCGGCTTTGTCGTGCGCCCCGCGCTGCATGATGACGGCATCAAGACTTTTCTCGGCGTGACGGGTACGCATGACGGCGCTGCAGTGCTGGATATCCTGCTCGGCCGGCCGGACACCGCCGAGTGGATCGTGAGCAAGCTGTGGCGTGAATTCGTGTCGCCCGAACCGGATGCGGCGGAAGTCAAACGCATCGCGGCGCGTTTCCGCGCGAGCCGTTACGACATCCGGGTGGCGCTGCGCGCCCTGCTGACCGCCGATGCCTTCTATGCGCCGAAGGCGCGTGCCACGCTGATCAAATCGCCGGCGGATCTGATTGTCGGCACCCTGCGTCTGTTCCGCGTGGGCGTGGATGATGCGCTGCCCTACGCGCTGACCATGGGCTATCTCGGTCAGGATCTGTTCACGCCGCCGAACGTGAAGGGCTGGCCCGGTGGCGAGGCCTGGATCAATTCCACCACGCTGCTTGGGCGCAAGCGTTTTCTGGAGCAGGTATTCCGTCAGTCCATGTCAGGTGAGCCGGCGAAAGCGGCGATGATGGCGATGCCGGATCCCGGCGACGTCAAGGCACGCGCCCGGCGTGCGGTTGCGGCACTGCGTTTTGACGGTCCCGGATGGCTGGCGCAGACGCGGGGCGCGGGTACGGACTGGCGCGTGCTGGTATTTCCGGTGCCGCCGGTGACACCGGTCACCGGCGACGATGTGATGGCGCTGCGGCAGGCGGTGCTGGATCCGGTGTTTCAACTCAAATAGCCAATGGGGCGGCGCATGGGCGAAAGATTTACGCGTCGGCATTTTTTGCGGGGTTCGGCCGCGTCGGGGCTCGCGCTGGCCACGGCGCCGCTTACGGTCTGGTCGCAGGTGGGGGCCGCGCGCGGCGGACGTTACGACCGTCTGCTCATCCTGATTGAGCTGAAGGGTGGGAATGACGGGTTGAATACGGTCGTGCCTTATGCCGACCCGCGTTACGCGTCGCTGCGTCCGCGTCTGGCCATTCCCGCCGATCAGGTGCAGCGCCTCGACAGCGCAACCGGGTTGCATCCCGCGCTCGCGCCGCTGATGCCGCTGTGGCAGACGCAGGAGCTGGCCGTTCTGCAGAGCGTTGGGTATGCGGATCCCAATCTCTCGCATTTCCGTTCCATCGAAATCTGGGAGACTGCATCGGGCAGCCATGAATATCTGCCCGACGGCTGGCTGGCGCGGGTCTTCCGCCATGCCCCGGCACCGGCCGCCTTTGCCGCGGATGCGGTGATCATCGGTGGCGGCGAGATGGGGCCCTTTGCCGGCGGTGCGCGTGCCGTGGCGCTGAACGACACGGAGCGTTTTTCTCGCGATGCGATCCGGGTTCAGCCGCATGAGGCAACAAGCCGCGGTGCGCTCGGTCATCTGTTGAAGGTCGAGCGCGAGGTGGCGCAGGCCGGCAACCGCCTCGGCGGCAACCGCAGCTTCCGCACCGCTTTCCCGCCCGGTGCCTTCGGCAATGCCATTCGCACCGCCGCACAGGTGATTGCCGGTCCGCACGGCGTGGCCGCCATCCGGGTCAGTCTCAATGGTTTCGATACACACCGGGTGCAGCCGGCCGTGCATGCCAATCTGCTGAAAAATCTGGGTGAGGGTATGGTGGCCTTGCGCAACGTGCTGATCGAGTTGGGGCGCTGGGATTCGACGCTGGTAATGACTTATTCCGAGTTCGGTCGTCGCGCGGCCGAGAATCGCAGTCAGGGCACTGACCACGGCACTGCCAGCGTGCATTTTGCAATGGGCGGGCGGGTGCGGGGCGGTCTGCACGGCCTGCCACCGGCGCTGGACCGCCTCGATACCAACGGCAACATTCCATATGCCATTGATTTTAAAGATTTATATGGAACGATATTGGCGGACTGGTGGGATCTGGATCCGGCCATTGCACTGGGTGGAAAACGGCAGGCGCTGCCCTTGCTGAAGGTCTGAGCGGCGGGGCTTACCGGGCTTTGCGCAGGAGAATTTGTTATAACTATTTGAATTAATTGAGAAAAATAAAAACCCCCTGAAATTTCAGTGGCTTGCACTCGCTTTTCTGTCGATGCTCCCGATAAAATGGCGGATGTTTTGGGCAGTGTGCCTGACGCGATCAGGGATATCACACTGTCGGGGCCATGACGATTTCAAGACGGGGACAGGAAATCATGCTCGCGACGCGCATAAGACAAAAAGATGGCGTGTTTTTCTTTGCAAGCTATCCGGCCAAGGAGGTGCTGGAACGCGTGCGATTCATCAGCCGCTTTTATGGCGACGGCGAAGAGATAGCGCCGCAGAACCTGGCGCAGCAGGATGAGATTGCGCAGTTCATCGCGCGCATCGAGCGCACTGACGAGGCCTTCCAGCGCCAGATGTCGAAATCCAAGGTTCGCCAGTTGCGCAACTTTTACGAGATGGCCGTCAGTCAGCCGCCGATTCCCGGCACCGTACTTCTGTTTACCTCGGATGCCCTGCGTTTTACCTCGCTGCCCGGGCAGGATTCCATCGGGCATCTTGCCGATCCCGATTCCAAGTTTCTGATCATCGACGGCCAGCACCGGCTCGCTGCGCTGAAGTTTTATCTGATGGAACATCCGGCAGAGGCCTCGCAGATCAACGTGCCCTGCATCATCTTCGACGGGCGCAGCGAGGATTTCGCCGCGGAAATGTTCGTGATCATCAATTCAACGCCGACGCGGATCAACAAGAGCCATCTGATCGATTTGTACGAGCGCGTGTCCTGGGCCGATCCCGACAAGCGCTTTGCTGCGCGCATGGTCGAAGATCTGTATCGCGAGGACGACAGCCCGTTGCAGTACCGCATCAACCGGCTCGGCGGCCGCAGCCAGAAAGACAAGTGGATATTGCAGGCGGAGCTGTTCAACGAGCTGCACCGCTGGATTGCCGCCGACTGGCGCAAGGTCAGCCGCACCAGCAACCTGTATCGCGAGAGCGAGAAGTTCTACGAGATCGTGCGTGACTTCTTCAAGGCAGCGCAGAAGGTCTGGGGCGATGCCTGGGGCAACGACGGCTATCAGGTGACCCGTCCGGTCACGATCAAGGCCATGTTGCGGGTCTGTGCGGATCTGGCGCGCGGGGACGCAGAACCGGCGCAGGGCCGCGTCAAGCGCTGGGAGGAGCGGCTGTCTCCCTGGGCCGATCGCCGCAGCGAATTCCGCACGGACGGTTTCTACGAACGCTTCCCGGCGAAGGGGCAGACCGAGCGCGTCACGCGCATCCAGCGGGATCTTGCGCGCTGGGCCAACATTGAGGCGAAAGCGAAAACCCGCAAGAGCTGACCGGGCAAAGGCTGACGCGGGAGCCGGCAGGCACGGCCCCGCCGGCGGCGGATGCCAGTGAAAAAGCCGCGCATTGCGCGGCTTTTTTTCGGACGGTGACTAGCGGGTGCGGACGGGCTTACTTGGCCGCCTGCACCATGATTTCGACCAGCGTATCGGGAGTGCCCAGCCGCGCTTCCACGCAGGCACGGGCCGGCAGATTCTGCGGGTCGGCCCAGGCGAGCCAGGCTTCGTCCATCTCCGCTTTTGCGCGCATGTCGGTGATCCAGATCACGGCGGAGAGCAGGCGGGACTTGTCGCTGCCCGCGGTTTTCAGCAAGGCATCAATCTTCGCCAGGATTTCTGCGGTTTGTCCTTTCATGCCCTTGCTGCGGTCATCGGCGGTGAGGCCGGCAAGATAGACGGTGTTGCCGTGGGTGACGGCCCGTGACAGCCGCTTGTCGCTGTTGAAACGCTGGATGTCGCTCATGCAATGCTCCTTCTCGGGTATGTCGGGGATTCAGATGCTGCCGGTCATCAGGAAGCGGCCGAGGAATACGGCGCCGGTGATGATGAAGATGAACAGGATGATATTGGCCAGATTGGATTTACCGCGCTCGGCCTTGTGCGCCTTGGCCAGTGCCTTGAACACGAAAATGGCTGCGAGGAGTATCAGCACGACCGTTGCCGGGGCTTCGTACTGCGCTGCCCACAGCGCGCCCGCAGCGCGCGATAGCAGACCGTCTTCCCGGAAAAGGTGGTACGCAGTTCCTGCGATGCCGAGCAGCGTCAAAGCGCCAACGACCATCGAGCCGAGCATTGTCAGAGCAGCGCCCATATATCTTGCCCCCCTTTGTGCAGCGTTCAGTATAGCGCAGCCGTTCCGCTCTGCGCCGGTACCCGACGGGCTCTGGGCTACAATTCAACCTTTTCACGCAATGCGACTGCGGCATACGAACTGCCATGAAGCTGCTGGCTCTCGACACATCAACAGAATGGTGCAGCGTGGCGGTCTGGATCGACGGTGCCGTGCATCAGCGCGAACCCGGTGCGGGCGCGCGCCATGCTGAAGTGATCTTTGATCTGGTGGATCAGGTGTTGTCGGATGCCGGCCTGTCGCTGGTGTCGCTGGATGGCATCGCTTTCGGGCATGGTCCCGGCTCGTTTACGGGATTGCGGGTGGCCTGTGCGGTGACTCAGGGGCTGGCGCTGGGCGCCGGATTGCCCGTGCAGGGTGTCGGTACCCTGCATGCGATGGCGGCGGATTGCGGTGCAGAGCGTGTCATCACCTGTCTGGATGCGCGCATGCAGGAAGTCTATGCGGCTGCCTTTGAACGAACGCCGCAGGGTTGGACGGCTGCAGGTGACACGGTGGTGTGTTCGCCGTCCGCCGTGCCGTTGCCGCCGGGTGATGGCTGGACCGGCTGTGGCAGCGGTTTCGCGGCGTACGCGGCGTTGTCGGACCGACTGGCGCCGGTCCTGCAGACGGTTCGGCAGGACGTCCGGCCGCGGGCTGCGCAAATCGCCGGGTTGGCCGCGCCGGCGTTCGCGCGGGGCGAGGGTATGCCGCCGGAGGCTGCGGTCCCGGTGTATATCCGCAACAAGGTGGCATTGACCGTCGCGGAGCGCGCATGACAGCCGCGGCGGCTCCCCTGCTGCGCGCATCACTCTTCCGGCGCATGACGGTCGGCGATCTGCCGGCGGTCGCTGCCATCGAGCAGACGATCTATACGCATCCGTGGACGCCGGGCAATTTTTCCGACTCGCTGGCCTCCGGTTATGAGTGCTGGGTGATGGAGCGGGACGGGCAGTTGCTTGCCTATGCGATCCTGATGACCGCGGCGGGCGAGGCGCATCTCCTGAATATCAGTGTGCAGGCAGACCGGCAGCGTCAGGGCCTAGGTACGGCGATGCTGCACTTCCTGTGCAAACTGGCGCGTGATTACCGCGCGGACACGATGTTCCTGGAGGTTCGTGCATCCAATGCCGGCGCCCGTGCGCTGTACCGGCGGGAGGGATTTTCGGAGATCGGCCTGCGCAAGGGCTACTATCCGGCAGGAGGCGCGGGGCTGGCTTCGCGCGAGGATGCCATCACGATGGCGAAACCGCTGTCGGACACCGGAAAGGCGTGATGCCGTGAGTGATACGGAAGCAGACCGCATCGAACTGCTGCGCGAAATCGGCATCAGCCCCGTCTGGCGGTTGCGCGATAGCGAGGCGCAAACTGTCGCAGAACACGTCGACGAAAAGACGGATGCGGTGGTGCACCGGGTCACGGGCACGCTGGACCCTGCAGCGGCAGAACTGCCCCGGCCGCCGTCCCAGCCTGCCTCGCAGCCGGCGCCGGTGGCGGATGTACGCCCACCTTCCGGCGACGTGGCGACGATGGATTGGCCCGCGCTGAAGTCCTGTGTGGCTGACTGTCGTGCCTGCCCACTGCACAAGGACAGGAATCGCACGGTGTTCGGTGTCGGTGACGAGGCAGCGGACTGGCTGTTTGTCGGTGAGGGCCCCGGCGCGGAGGAGGACCGGGCAGGGGAGCCATTCGTCGGGCAGGCCGGCAAGCTGCTCGACAACATGCTCGACGCGATCCGTCTTCGTCGCGGCGACAATGTCTATATCGCCAACATCGTGAAATGCCGGCCCCCGGGCAATCGCAATCCGCAGGCGGAGGAGGCGGTGGCTTGCGCGCCGTATCTGGCGCGCCAGATCGCGCTGATCAAACCCCGGCTGATCGTCGCGCTGGGCAAGGTGGCGGCCGTCAATCTCCTCGGTCGAGATGCCAGCATCTCGAGCCTGCGCGGCACGGTGCACGATTACCAGGGGACGCCGCTGATCGTGACCTATCATCCGGCTTACCTGTTGCGCACGCTGCCGGACAAGGCCAAGGCCTGGGAGGATCTGTGCTTTGCGGTCGAGACCATGGCCTCGCTGTGTGCTGAACGGCCCGGCGCAGACTGACGCCCTGATGGCCGGCGGTCCTCCGTCTGAGGAGATCGCTGTGATCCGTTGCACGGCATACGTTTTGGTCGTGGGGTCATTAAAAATACCAATAAAAACAATTATTTATAGATACCCTTGCTTGTGGGCACGGCGTTCAGCCGTTATGCTGCGATCCTCTGACTAGAGCGTATCCGGAGGAGCCGAGATGGGACTGCTGCTGGTGGTGGGTGGCGCGCTTGCGTTGGCCTGGTTTCTTGCCTATCACCGCATGCCGGCACTGGTCTGGAGTGGTGCCTACGCCGTTTTTCTGCTGGTCACCGCGGCGCAGGGCGTCTGGCCCGGTGCCTTGCTCGCGGCCTGCTGGCTGATGCTGCTCCTGTTCACCGTGGTCTGTGTGCCATCGCCGCTGCGGCGGATGCTGATCGGCAGACGCGTGCTGGCGGTATTCCGCCGCATCCTGCCGCCGGTATCGCAGACCGAGCGCGAGGCGCTGGAGGCCGGCACCGTGTGGTGGGACGGTGACTTGTTCAGCGGCAACCCGGACTGGGAACGTCTGTTGGCGGTCCCGAAGCCGCGGCTTTCGGCAGAGGAGCAGGCCTTCATCGACGGCCCGCTGAATACGCTGTGTGAAATGGTGACCGACTGGCAGGTCACCTATGAAATGAACGATCTGCCGGCGCCGGTCTGGCAGTTCATCAAGGATCATGGCTTTCTCGGGCTGATCATTCCGCGGGAATACGGCGGCAAGGGATTTTCCGCCTACGCGCATTCGCAGATCGTGATGCAACTCACCACGCGCAGCGGCACCGCCGCCGTGTCGGTGATGGTGCCCAACTCGCTGGGCCCGGCGGAACTGCTGCTGCACTATGGCACGAAAGCACAGAAAGACTATTACCTGCCGCGCCTGGCGAAAGGGCTGGAAATGCCCTGCTTTGCGCTGACCAGTCCGGATGCCGGTTCCGACGCCGGCGGCATTCCGGATTTCGGCATCGTCTGCCGCGGCGAATGGCAGGGCAAACCCGATGTGCTCGGCATACGCGTGACCTGGGAGAAGCGCTATATCACGCTGGGGCCGGTGGCCACACTGCTCGGACTGGCTTTCCGTCTCTACGATCCGGACAAGCTGCTTGGCGACAAGGCGGATATCGGCATCACGCTGGCGCTGATACCCACCGATACGCCGGGCGTGCATATCGGCCGCCGCCACCGGCCGATGAGTGCCACGTTCATGAATGGTCCGAACTGGGGTCGCGATGTATTCATTCCGATGGATCATGTAATCGGCGGTGTCGAATACGCCGGGCAGGGGTGGAAGATGCTGATGAACTGCCTTGCGGCGGGCCGTTCGATCTCGCTGCCGGCGAATGGCACCGGCATGGCCAAGCTGGCGGCACTGACCACCGGTGCCTACGGGCGTGTGCGCCAGCAGTTCAAGCTGTCCATCGGGCGCTTCGAGGGCGTCGAGGAGGCCATGGCGCGCATCGCCGGCAATGTCTATGTGATGGATGCCGCGCGGATGATGACTGCGGTGGCGGTTGATCTCGGCGAGAAACCCTCGGTGGTCTCGGCCATCGTCAAGTATCACCTGACCGAGCGTGCGCGGCAGGTCATCAACGACGCGATGGACGTGCATGGCGGCAAGGGTATCTGCATGGGGCCGTCAAACTATCTGGCCAGTGCGTATATGCAGATGCCGATTGCGATCACTGTCGAGGGCGCGAATATCCTGACCCGCACCATGATCATTTTCGGACAGGGCGCCATCCGCGGCCATCCCTGGGTATTGAAGGAAATCGAAGCGGCGCGGGAGTCCGACGAGGCGCGTGCCGTGCAGGCCATCGACCAGGCCTTTTTCGGACATCTGGCTTTCACGCTGTCCAATGTTGCCCGTGTGCTGTGGCTGGGGCTGACCGGCGGACGCCTGACGGCAGTGCCGGGCGCTCCGGAACTGCGGCATTACTACCAGCAGTTGTCGCGGTTCTCCAGCGCCTTTGCGCTCACCGCTGATATGGCGATGTTTCTCTGTGGCGGCACGCTGAAGCGGCGTGAGCGCCTGTCGGCCCGGCTGGGCGATGTGCTCAGTCAGCTGTATCTCGCCTCGGCCGTGCTGAAGCGCTATGAAGACGACGGCCGGCCGCGCGAGGACCTGCCGCTGGTGCGCTGGGGCTTGCTGGACTGCCTGAACCGCATCGAGGAATCGTTCTATTCCATTTTCGAAAATCTGCCATGGCCGGCGGTGGCCTGGGGGCTGCGCGCACTGATCTTTCCGCTGGTGATGCCGTACGGGCGAGAATTTGCGGCGCCGCGCGACCCGTTAGGGCACGAGGTGGTGAGTCTGATGATGACACCGGGACCGGCGCGCCAGCGCCTGACCCGCGGCGTGTTTGTTTCCGCTGATGAGAAGGATCCGGTGCGAACGCTGGAGCTCGCGCTGGAGGCGGCAATCGCGGCTGAGCCGGTGGAGGCGCGTCTGCGCCGCGCGCAGCAGGAGGGAGTCATCGCGCGCCGCTATGGTGACGATGTGGCCGCCGAAGGGGTGCGGCTGGGTGTCATCACCGAAGCAGAGCGTGACTTGCTTTCGCGGGCAGCGGACTTCCGCCGCTCGGCCATCATGGTGGATGACTTCCCGAAGGATTTCGGGCCCTCGGAGCTGACGCGCACCACACAGCCGGTCGATGCGGCGGACCTGGCGCGCCGGACGACATGAGGCTGCCGTGGCTCGCACAGCAAAGGCGTCGATGATGTCCCTGCAAGGGCGGACGGTGTTCATTACCGGCGCGACGCGCGGTATCGGGGAAGCGATAGCGCTGCGCTGCGCGCGCGATGGTGCGAATGTGGTGGTGACCGGCAAGACGGTGAAGCCGCACGCGCGGCTGCCCGGGACGATAGACTCGGTGGCGCAGGCGGTGGAAACCGCCGGGGGGCAGGCGCTGGCCGTGCCGCTGGATGTCCGCGACGAGCAGTCCATTGAGGCAGCGGTGGCAGCGGCCGTGGCGCGTTTCGGCGGGATCGACATTCTGGTCAATAACGCGAGTGCGATTCAGCTCACCGGCACGCTGGCGACCGAAGCGAAGCGCTTCGATCTGATGTTCGGCGTCAATGTGCGCGGTACTTTCCTGTGCTCGCGTGCCTGCCTGCCGCACTTGCTGAAGGGACGCAATCCGCATGTTCTGAACATTTCGCCGCCGCCCGATCTGCAGGCAAAATGGTTCAAGGACCATGTCGCCTACACCATGGCCAAATACGGCATGAGTTTCTGCACACTGGGCATGGCCGAAGAGTTTCGCGGGCAGGGTGTGGCGGTCAACTCGTTGTGGCCGCGTACGACCATTGCCACTGCCGCCATCGCTGTGAATTTCCCGGAGGCCGTCCTGCGGGCCAGCCGCAAACCGGCTATCATGGCCGACGCCGCATACGCCATCTTTCAACGCAACAGCCGTGAGGCGACGGGCCGTTTTTATATAGACGAAGCCGTGCTGCGTGAAGAGGGGGTGACGGACTTGACAGAATACGCGGTCACGCCGGGAGAGGCGCTGTTTACGGACCTTTTTCTGGATGACGGACCGTCGAAGGGGGGGAGCATGACAGAAGAATCCGCATCTGCCGGGCATCTGATCACGGCGGGCGAGGCTGTGACACTCGACGGCCTGTTTGCCGAGCGCGTGCGCCGAACACCGGACCTGATTGCCTATCGCGCCTACACCGAGAAACACGCGAACTGGCGGGACTACACCTGGGGTCATGTCAACCATCAGGTGGGCCGCTGGCAGGCCGCGATGGAAAAGGAAGGCGTGCAGCCGGGCGACCGTGTCGCGGTGATGCTGCGCAATTCGCCGGAATGGGTCATCTTCGATCAGGCGGCGATGGGGCTGGGTCTGGTGGTGGTGCCGCTGTATACGCAGGACCGTGCCGACAACGTGGCCTATATCCTGAACAATTCGGATTGCCGGATTCTGCTCATCGAAGGGCAGGAGCACTGGGATCTCCTGCGCGAAGCCCTGAAGGCCGTGCCGGGCCTGCGGCGCGTCGTGACACTGGACGCAGTCAATTCCGCAGACGGTGACCCCCGCGTTGCCGGCGCGGCGCAGTGGCTGCCGGATGCCGGCGGCGAGACGCGGCACGTTGCGCGTGATGCAGCAGCGCTGGCGACCATCGTCTATACCTCGGGCACCACCGGCCGGCCGAAAGGGGTGATGCTGTCGCATCACAATATCCTCAGCAATGTCGAGGCCTGCCTGCGGGTATTTTCCACGGGGCCGTCGGATACCTTTCTATCCTTCCTGCCGCTGTCGCATACCTTCGAGCGCACCTGTGGCTATTACCTCACCATCATGTGCGGATCGACGGTGGCCTATGCGCGCTCGATTCCGCAACTGGCGGAAGACCTGATGACGATCCGGCCGACCATGCTCATTTCGGTGCCGCGGATTTACGAGCGGATCTGGGGCAATATCCGCGCAAAGCTCGACGAAGGGCCGGCGTTCCGTCGCAAGCTGTTCCTGTTTGCCGCCGAGGTTGGCTACGCGCGTTTCGAATACCGGCAGGGACGCGAGCCCTGGCGCATGATCTTTCTGCTGTGGCCGCTGCTGGAGCGGCTGGTGGCGCGCAAGCTGATGGAGCGGCTGGGCGGACAGATGCGTCTGGCGATTTCCGGCGGGGCTGCGCTTTCACCGTCGGTGTCGCGGATATTCATCGGGCTCGGCTTGAACATCCTGCAGGGCTATGGACTCACCGAAACCAGTCCGGTGGCGACAGCTAATCCGCCGTCAAATAACGTTCCGTCCTCGGTCGGATTGCCGATTCCCGGGGTTGAGGTGAAGCTCGGCGAGCGCGGTGCGGTGTTGATTCGCGGCCCGAACATCATGATGGGGTACTGGCAGAACGAAGACGCCACCCGCGCGATGATTCAGGACGACGGCTGGCTGAACTCCGGTGATACCGGCCGCATCGGTGAACTGGGGCATGTATTCATCACCGGGCGGGTGAAAGAAATTATCGTGCTCTCCAACGGTGAAAAGCTGCCGCCCAATGACATGGAGGCGGCGATCGCGCGTGACCCGCTGTTCGAGCAGGTCATGATTTTGGGTGAAGGCAAGCCCTACCTGAGTGTGATGACGGTGCTCAATGCAGAACATTGGCGCAAGCTCGCGGCCGAGCTCGGTCTGGATCCGGCGTCGGTGGCGGACCTGCAGTCGGAGGCTGCGGAACAGGCGGTGCTCGGGCGTATCGGGGCACAGATGTCGTCGTTTCCCGGTTACGCCCAGGTGCGGCGTGTCAGCGTGACGCTGGAACCGTGGACGGTGGAGAACGGGCTGCTGACACCGACGCTGAAACTCAAGCGGGCGAAGGTCATGGAAAAGTTCAACGCAGAGATCGACCGCATGTATGCGGGTCATTGATCCGCCGCTGAGTCAGGGCTGTAACCAGGCACCGGGCGGAGAGCTGCGAACAGGAGAAACAGGGTGAGTGAAGTCGATGCAGACGGGCTGCCGGCGGGTCGTGAGCCGACATTGCGCGTGATACCGATGCCGTCGGACGCCAGTCATACCGGCGATATATTTGGTGGCTGGATCATGTCCCAGGTCGATCTTGCCGGCAGTATTCCGGCGGTTCGCCGTGCGCAGGGCCGGGTGGCGACCATTGCCGTGAATTCCTTTGTGTTCCGGCAGCCGGTGCTGGTTGGTGATCTGGTGAGTTTCTATGCGGAGATCGTCAAGGTGGGGCGTACGTCAATCACGGTCGATGTGCAGGTGTTTTCACAGCGTCTGCCGGACCGGAAGAACGGCGTCAAGGTGACCGAGGCAATCCTGACTTATGTGGCGGTCGATAACCAGCGCCAGCCACGTCCCGTGCCGCCCGAGGCGCAAACGTAACGCGCCGTTAACCATTGGAGGCAGCGCGTCTCGACTGAAGTAAGATGCGCGTCACCGGAGCGCAGGACGTCTCGCCAGAGTTGCAGGAAGTTCAGTCAAGTAGCAGGGATACCAAAGGAGAGGACGATGCAATTAATCAATAAAATTAATTACTTGTGCGTGAGTTCCGCGCTTGCGCTGATGTCTGGCGCGGCGATGGCCGGAGGTTTCGGCATTGGCGTGCAAAGCGGCAGCGGCACCGGCAACGCCTTTGCCGGCGGCGCGGCGGCAGCCGATGATGCCAGCGTGGCCTGGTTCAATCCCGCTGCGATGACATTGCTGCCTGGGCGGCATGTGGCGGTGGCGGGCCATCTGGTGCGGCCTTCCTTCAAGTTCAACAACGCCGGCTCCACGGTGCCGGGTGCGTTGGGCACCGGCAATGGCGGAGACGGCGGCGACTGGGCGGCGATCCCGAACGCCTACTACAAGATGGATCTGACGCCGGATTGGCATCTCGGTCTGGCGTTCAACGTGCCCTTCGGTCTGGGTACCGAATATGCGGCTGGCTGGCTCGGGCAGACGGTCGCGCTGAAATCGGAAATCGTGACGGTCAATGTCAACCCCTCGCTGGCCTACAAGGTCAATGACCGCCTGTCGCTGGGCGGTGGTGTGAGCATCCAGAAGATCGATGCCGAGTTGTCGCGCTTCACCGGCGCAGCCACCACCGGCAATGTCACGCTGAAAGCGGACGACACGGCCTTCGGTTTCAATCTCGGAATGCTCTACCAGGCAACCCCGTCCACGCGCATCGGCGTGGCCTATCGGTCGGCGATTGCCTACGACCTGGTCGGTTCGGCGGTGTTTACCGGAACCTCGGCGGCACTGGTCAGCGGCGGCGCGACGGCCAAGGTGAAGGTGCCGGACAGTGCCTCCTTCAGTGTCTTCAGCACCATGGGCAGCAAAGTCGAAGTGATGGCGGATCTGACCTGGACCGGCTGGAGCAGTGTGCAGCAACTCGCAGTGATCCGGACCAATACGGTGCCAGGCGGATTGGCTGGAAGTCCCATCGGCACGCCTGATCTGTTCCGCTGGAAAGACACCTGGCGCATCAGTGTCGGTGCCAATTACAAGATGTCGGGACAGACGAAGCTACGCTTCGGTCTGGCGCTGGATCCCACGCCGACCAATGATATCGACCGCTCGGCCCGCCTGCCCGATCAGGATCGCACCTGGCTGGCTCTCGGCGTGCAGTACAAGCCCGATGGCAAGAGCACCTTCGATGTCGGTTATGCCCATGAGTTTGTCAAGGACGCAACGGTCAACAACGCGGCGGCCGCCGGGCGTCTGATCGGCACCTACAGCAATCGGGCCGACATCCTTTCGTTCCAGTATTCACATCGCTTCTGATTGCAGCGGTCGGGGATGGCGGAAACCGGGCAGCGATGCCCGGTTTTTTTATGGCGGCCGGCGCTGCGTTGTGACGCAGGCCTCCTGCGGGCAGAGGCGTGGCCGTGCTAGACTTTTCGACTCACTGACTGATGGAATGCCATGCCTAATGCCAATCCCCTGCTGATCCGCAAAGTCGCCGTGCTCGGGGCCGGTGTCATGGGGGCGCAGATTGCCGCGCAGCTGGTCAATGCCGGCGTGCCGGCGATGCTCTTCGAACTGCCGGCCAAAGAGGGCGATCCGAACGGCAACGTGCTGAAGGCCATCGACAATCTGCGCCGGCTTGAGCCTTCGCCGCTCGCCGTGAAGGCGGTGGCGGATTTCATCGAACCCGCGAATTACGCCGAACACCTCGAGCGCTTGCGTGACTGTGACATCGTGATCGAGGCGATCTCCGAGCGTATGGACTGGAAAGAGGATTTGTACCGCAAGGTGGCGCCTTATCTGCGTGAAGACGCCATTTTCGCCAGCAATACCTCCGGTCTGTCGATCAATACGCTGGCGCAGGCCTTCCCGGCAGAGCGCCGCTCGCGCTTCTGCGGTGTGCATTTTTTCAACCCGCCGCGCTACATGCATCTCGTCGAGTTGATCGCCTGCAGTGACACCGATGCGCCGGTGCTGGATCAGCTCGAGCGTTTTCTGGTCACTGCCCTCGGCAAGGGGGTAGTGCGCGCCAGGGATACGCCCAACTTCATTGCCAACCGTGTCGGTGTGTTCTCGATGCTGGCCACCGTCCACCACGCGGAGCGGCTTGGTATCGGCTTTGATACCGTGGATGCGCTGACCGGTTCGCTGATCGGCAGGGCAAAGAGCGCGACTTTCCGCACGGCGGATGTGGTCGGCCTCGATACCTTCGCCCATGTCGTGCACACCATGCGCGATACGCTGCCGCAGGATCCCTGGCACCGGTACTACGGCATACCGGCCTGGCTGCAACAGCTGATCGACAGCGGTGCGCTCGGGCAGAAGACGCGAAAAGGGGTGTACCAGAAATTCGGGAGCGACATCCACGTGCTTGATCCGGCGAGCGGCAGCTACCGGCTGTCCGACGGAAAAGCTGATGAGGCGGTGGTCGAGATTCTCAAGAACCGTGATGTGGCTGAGCGCTTCCGCCTGCTGCATGCCTCAGTGCATCCGCAGGCGCAGTTCATGTGGGCAATCTACCGCGACGCTTTTCATTACTGCGCCGTGCATCTCGCCGAGATCGCGCACAACGCGCGCGACCTGGATTTCGCGATCCGCTGGGGATTTGGCTGGGAGCGCGGGCCATTCGAAATCTGGCAGGCGGCCGGCTGGTCGCAGATCGCACAATGGATTGCCGACGATATTGCAGCGGGCCGCACAATGTCCGAGGCGCCCTTGCCGGCATGGGTTACTGCGGCCGGACGCACCGGGGTGCATGGGGACGAGGGATCGTGGTCGCCCGCGGCCGGCAATCATCAGCCGCGGTCGGCGTTGCCGGTATATCGCCGCCAGCCCTTTCCGGATTCGCTGCTGGGCGAGACCCGGACCTACGGCACGACTATATTCGAAACCGAGGGGGTGCGCTGCTGGCATACCGGAGACGACATTGCCATCGTCAGTTTCAAAAGCCGCATGCATGCCATCGGCGATGATGTGCTGCAGGGCGTACAGCAGGCGATCGACGAAGCGGAACGGTATTATGCAGGCCTGGTGGTCTGGCAGACCGAACCGCCGTTTTCGGTGGGTGCCAACCTGAAGAAAACCAGCGG
>Ga0129333_10002485_pt1 | contig 17191 bp, 8 predicted proteins | sample CPB6_08_DNA_FD_94474 | JGI IMG/M metagenome (GOLD analysis project Ga0129333, IMG submission 94474) | Freshwater to marine salinity gradient microbial communities from Chesapeake Bay, USA - CPBay_Sum_0.6_0.8_DNA | ecosystem: Environmental > Aquatic > Marine > Coastal | place: USA: Chesapeake Bay...
CCTGCAAGCGCTCGCGGGCCGCCTGCATCCGCCGCCCGGCCGCCTCGAGCCGCTGCCGCGTGCGGCCGGCGCGGGACGCGTCGTCATCGCCCTCGACGGGAGGTTCGGAGGGGGCCCCGTCCTCCGCCCCGGGCTCAGCGGAGCCTGACGGCGGGGAGCCGCGATCGGAGCCCGGGGGGGGCTCGTCGTCGGCAGCGGGCGCGCCGTCTTCCGGCGCTGCCTCGTGCGCGCCCGAGGATTCGGACTGCGGTTCCGCCGGCGCCGCTCCCGCATCACCGCCGACCCGCCGGGCGAAGCGGCCGAGCTCTTCCGCCAGCGTGCCCGTGTCGCGCGCGGCCGCCCCCTGCCGCTCGGCCAACTCGGCAGCGGCGGCCCCGCCCTCCGTCGAGCCCTCGATGTCGCGCTGCCGGGTGATGAGCCGGGCGATGCGGGTCAGGTATTCGCGCACCTCACGCTTGGTGTCGGCCAGCCGCCGGTCGCCACTCCCCGCCTCGAGGAGGTCGAGCAGGTCCTGGAACTTTTCGATCGCGTCCTGCTGGGAGGTGCCGGCCTTGAGGAATTGGCCCTTCTCCAGCAGGTCGACGATCGTCTCCAGGCGATCACCCACCTGCTCCTCCCGGGCGCGGTCGAAAGCCTCGCGCAGCCGGTCGGCGCGGCGTGGATCGGTGCCGGCGAGCACGTCGGCGAGCCGCAGCAGCGACCGCTCCAGTTCGCGATAGCGCGAGGCGAGTTCCGCCTCGCGTCGGGCCAGTGCCGCCTCGTCCGCCTGGTCACGGCCCGCAGCCTGCGTCGTGCCGCCCCGGTCAGGATCCGCGGCCCGGGCGGCCAACCCGCAGGCCGGCGAGAGCATCAGCAGGCAGACCATGCCGGCCCGGGAAAACGCTCCGTTCATGGCGACTCCAGTGCCTCGCGGCCGCGGCGCTTCTGCCGGTCGAGCGTATCGGAACGAATCTCCTCCTGCACCCGGATCACGCCGCGCAGGCGTTCGACCACCTCGTTGAGCGACTCCAGTTTCAGCATCCGCTCCAGGATGGCGCGCATGCGGGCGAGCACGGCGTCCATCGTGCGCAGCAGGCCGCCGCCGGCTGCATCGGCCGCCGTTGCACGGCAGGCCCGGGCCAAGCCGGCCAGATCCTGGTCGGCCACCAACTCCAGCGGCGTCGCGATCTGGGTGATGAGTCGCATGGAGACGTCGTCGTCGAGGAGCCGGTTGTTCGCCATCTCTCCGTGGATGGCCCGGAAGGCCGCCGCGATTTCGCGCACCTCGCCGCCGGCGCGGGCCGTGGCCTCGCCGCAGGCACCCGCCTGCGGAATCCGCTCCCCGCCGGCGGGGTCGGCGAGCCGCTCGCGGACCAGGGCCAGGTCTTCGATCGCCGCCTGGAAGCGCCGGCGGAGCAGCACCTCGCGGGCTTCGAGCATGGCCCGCAGCGCCTCCGGAGTGACGACGTCGACCGTCCAGGTGTCGGCGCAGGCCACGTTGGGGCCGCCCTCGAGGCCGCAGCGATCCCGGGCGGAGACCGTGACCTCGAGCCGCTTGCCGGCCGTGATGCCCAGGGGCTCGATGGCCACGAGTTCCGGGCTTTCGACGGGCAGCACGACCTCGGACTGCCCGGCACGCACACGCGGCAGCGGCTGCACCCGCACGTCCCCGCCGACCGCCAGCTTCACCTCCGCCGAGCCGAGGGCGTGATCGTCGGCGATCGTGCCCACGATCGGCAGGACGGCCTGCGGCGTCACGGCCGTGGAGATGTCCGCCAGGCGCACGGCGAGGCGGGGTGGCGCGTCGGTGACGGCGGCCAGCGTGAATCCGATCGGCGAGCGGTTGTCGAGGCCGTCGGTGTCGGTGAGCCGCACGCCGATGGCGAGGTCGTGATCGAGGGCGGGCAGGCTGGCCGCGATCGAGCGCGGGGCCGTGGCGCGCCCCGCCACCGTGGCGAGCACATGCGGCGTGGCGGCACCCGGCGCGCGGGCCTCGATCGCACCGCCGGCCAGCGGCTTCGACGTCGTGCAGACGATCTCCACCCGCGACCCGCGCGGCACCTGCACGATGCGGGACGCGGAGGCCCGACGCTCGCCCCCTCCCAGGTAGTCGGGGAGCGTGTAGCGGATGTCGAGTTCGTCGAGGCCCGGAGGCTCGACCACGTCGAGCAGCAGGTCGCGAAGCCGCGCATCACCGGCCCGGACGTCGAGCCTGACGTCATCGACCACGGCCTCGAAGACGTGGCCGAAGGCCCTGCCTTCCGCGGCGTCGACGCCGCGCGTGCCCATGCGCACCGTCCGCCACCCCGCCGGCCCGCGGCTGCGGATCTCGGCGGCGTCGGGCAGCGGCCCGGCAGCCCGGGCGCGCACGATCACCTCCACGTCCGCGCCCCGCGCCACCTTCCGCACGCCGTCTCGAAAGCCGTCGGCCTCGAGGCTCACCCGGCGCGGCCACGGCTCCGGCGCGAGGAGCACCATGCGTCGCGCCCAGCCCGTGGCGAGGGCAGGACGCAGCGTGGCCACGGCTGCCACGCCGGAGGCGGCGAGGATCGCGGCGACCGCCAGCAGCGACAGCCGCCGCCAGCGGAACAGGAGCCGCGGCCGCACCTCGCCCAGCCGCGCCAGGGCCGCGGCCCTGGTGCGGGCTGCGAGGTCGGCATCCGCGTCGCCGCCGGGGGCGTCCAGGGCCACGGCGGTGAGCAACGCGTCTCCGAAGGCCGGATGGGTGCGTTCCACGGCGAGCGCCAGCGCCTCGTCGCTGAGCGGCACGGCCAGCCGGCGCAGCAGGCTCGTCACCACCAGGGTCGCGAGGCCCAGCACGGCCGCCGCCAGAGCGGCTCCGCGGATCGCCGGCGGCGGTTCGATGAGCCGGTCGAGGAGGAGCGTCGTCCAGAACAGCCCGACGGCGGCCAGGACGACCTGCGCGAATGCCTCGACGCAGATCCAGAATCGGGCCTGGCGGCGCACCGACGCCAGCAGCCGCCTGAGCGGCGCCGCGCTACCGGGATCGTGCTCGAGTGATGTGTTCGCCATGGTCGGTGGTTGGTGTCTCAGGCGAGCCTGACGAGGCGGCGGATCACCCATTCCAGGCAGAGCAGTCCGCAGCCCGCGGCCAGCAGCGCTGCGTTGAGCCGCTGCTTGAAGCCGGCATCCGGCACGCCCGTCTCGTAATCGCGCCGCGTGCGGTCCGGTATGGCGGCGACGAGGTCCCGCAGCGCCGCCTCATCCCAGTCCCCGTCGGCCAGGAATCGCGGCCGGCCCCCGGTCGTGGCGGCGATCTGCGTGAGCAGCCCGCGGTCGAGTTTCGGCCGGGCGAGTTCCCGATCGGGCAGTTGCACCTGGATGCGCCGGGAGAGTTTCTCGCCGCTGCCGATCGCATCCACGTCGATCTGCCAGCCGCCTTCCCGGGAGACGACGAAGCCCCCCTGGAACGTGCCCGGACGGGCCGGCTCGGCAGCCAGCGTGACGGGAATCCGCGTCCCATCGGGCGCCACAGCCCGGCAGGTCGGGGGCCGCGGGGCGGCCTGACCCTCTGCGTCGGTCACGACCCGCACCACGACGGTGGCCCCCACCGGGAAGCGGTCGCGCTCCACGAGCAGACGCGCCTGCCGGGCTCCGCGCAGAAGCCGTCCCTGGGCGACGTGACGCACCAACTGGGCGCTGAGCCGCTCGTGGGCCGCGGCGTCGATCGACCGCAGCCGCCAGAGTTCCGCGCTGCCCGCGTAGAGCACGCTGCCCGAGCCGTAGAAATGTCCCGCCAGGTAGACCGGGGCGGCCGCCGGACCGGCCCCGTCGGCCCCCAGTCGGGCGTAGACCGTGGCACCCGGCTTCGGTCCGTCGCAGGGAAAGCAGGAATAGACGCCCGGGAATTCCTCCCAGATCGTGGCGCTGGCCCCGCTGCCGGATGCCAGCCAGAGGAACTCCGCCTCCGTGCCGTCGCGGGTGAAGGCCAGTCGGCGCGGCGTCGTGCCGCCGGCGGCATGCTCGGCGGCCCCCTGCCCCGCCGAACTCCGGAAGTCGACCGGGAACAGCCCGCGCATCGTCCGCAGGCGGTCATCCTCGAGCCAGGCGTCGGTGAACACGGGACCCGCGAACAGGATCATGCCGCCGGACTCGCGAGCCACCCAGCGCTCCAGCCGGGCCTGATCGGCGGCATCGAGCAACCGCCAGTCGTAATCGATCGCCACCACGGCGTCGTAGGCGGCCAGGGCCTGGTCCGTGGGGGGAAAGGCATCCAGCACCCGCCTCGCGTCCTGGGACACACCGCTGGCGGCGGTGCCCAGCAGCACGTCGACGGCGAAGCTCGCGTCACGATCGAGGACGTTCCGCAGGAACTGGTATTCGCGGCCCGGGCCTCCCGACATCAGCAGCACCTGCGTGACGCGGTCGACGACTTCCACGTCGGCGGTGCGCAGATCGTCGTCGGCCACCGTGTCGGCCGCCGGCCGTTGCACGCGCACGGAGACGACCCTGCCGCCACCCTTCGCCAGCCCGGGCACATCGAAACGCAGGGCCGCGAGCTCCCCGTCCGGGGCCAGCACGCATTCCCGCGTGTCGACGACCCGGTCCGGACCCGTGCCGCCCGCATCCCGCTCCGCGAGCTCGACGCGGACACGGGTTCCCTCCAGGCCCTGCGCCTGCAGGTATGCCGTCACCGGAAACGGATCGCCGGGAAAGACGCGGGTCGGCACCACGAGGTCGGCCACGCGCACGTTCGCCGGCAGCGAGTCGGCGCCGATCCCGAGCGCGTGCACGGGCACTCCCGCCCGGGCCAGCGCGGCGGCGGCGGCCAGCGGATCGACGCCCGCATTCGAGCCGCCGTCGCTGATCACGAGCAACGCCGCCAGCGTGGCGGGTGACTCGCGGTCGAGCACCCGCTCCAGCGCCTCGCCGAGCCGTGTCTCGTAGCCGCGCGGCGCGAGTGCCGTGCGCCAGTCGGCAGCCGCGCCGGTCGGCGCCGCGTCCGGGGCCGTCCCCGCCGGCAGAGTGGCGACCGGTTCGGCATCGGCGTCGAAGCGCCACACGGCGGTCTCGTGTCGGGAGGCCAGCGCGGCGAGCAGGCCGTCATCGAGCACGGCGAGCGCCCGGCCCGAACGGCTGGCCTCCGGGCCGGAGCCGGCCGCCGGCAGCGACATGCTGGCGCTCGAGTCGACGAGCAACGCCACCCGCGACGGGGTCACGATCTCGTGCTCGGCGATTCGTTCCACGTCGAGAAAGGCCGTGATCAACACCGCCAGTGTCGCCAGCCTGAGGCCGGCGAGGAGCGTCGCGACGCTGCGCGGCAGGCCGGCGGCGTCGCGTCGCACCATCCAGGCCGCGAAAGCGGCCAGCACGGTCAGGGCCACGACCAGCGCGGGCATCTGCCACCAGTCCTCGAAGCCGTCCACGATCTGGCTGGAGATTCGATGCCGCACGGCGTCGGCGATCGGACACGTCGGCAGCGCGGGCATGGGCATGGCGTCAGACCGTGGGCCGAGGCCCGCCGGGCCGTTGAGCGACGGGGTGGTAGCCGGCGGCGAAGGCCACCAGTTGTTCGAACGCGAGCACGGCGAACAGGGCGTAGAGCAGTGGACGGGCGAGCGGCACGCCCGCCAGGCCCCCCGCCTCGGGCTGCAGGCTGCTCGCGGGCTCGTAACGGTAGGCGACTCCGGCCAGCGCCGCATCGAGTCGGCTGCGTCCTGCGCGTGCCAGCCGGCCCTCCTCCGCCGCCACGTTCACCGCATACAGCCGTTCGCGTTCCACGCCGTCCACCCGCCTGGATCGGGCGGAGTACACGCCCGGCGTCGCGACGTGGGCCAGCCGGGCCTCGAGAGCGCCGTCGGCCGCAGGTGCGGCCGTCTGCCGCACCAGCGCCGCATCGGGAGGCACGACGAAGTCGACGTCGATCTCGTCGACGCCCGGCTCCAGCCTCGCCACCACATCGTCGCCCACCTGCAGCGCAGGCATCCGGCGCCGACCGCGGGCCAGATGGCTCTCCAGTTCCAGCATCACCACGACCCAGCTGGGGTTGTCGCGCGACCAGGTGTTCCACGCCGGCGCGGCGCTCGTGAGGACGGCCGCGACGAGCCCAGCACCGAAGGGCCGCTCGATGGCCAGGGCCGCTCCGGTGCGCAGCGAGAGCAGCCGTCGCGTGCCTGCCTCGGCCTCGCGATGGCTGCGATCGACCGCCATGAAACGTTCCACCCGCACCGCGTCGAGCAGCGGATTGCGTTGCCCCGACAGCACCGCCACGACGGGGTGGTCCTCGGCCACCAGGTCGGGCACGCCGCCTGCCGAGGAGTCGGCGGCCAGATCCACGGGGCCGGCCAGCGGAACGGGGAACAGCCCGTCTCCCGCACGGTGCAGCCGCTCGTTCACGAATTCGGAGACCGTGCGCGGCCCGCAGAAGAAGGCCACGCCGCCGCCGGCCCGGGCGTAGGTCTCGAGGGCGGCGATCTCCGCAGCCTCGAGCCGTTCGACGTCGAGCACCCAGATGCTGTCGAAGGCCGACAGGTCGAGCGTCGCCAGGGCGGCCGCCCGCTCGATCCGCGGCCGCAGCCCCGTCGGCGCACCGGAGCCGGGCGCCAGCGCCGTGGCCACGTAGAAGGCGTCGCCCGTCCGGCCGGCACGGGTGTCCCCGTCCACGATCAGCACCTCCACGGCCGGGACCACCTCCAGCACCGCGGCACGGGCGTCGTCGGCGGGCAGCACGTCGGGCGGCAATCGGGCCTCGATGGCATGGCCGCCGGCGGCGTCGAAGCGCACGTCGAAGCGTCGCACCGTCGTGGTGTTCGCGGGAATCTCGGAGATCGTGATGCCGGGCCGCGGCTGCCCGTCCTCGAAGAGCTGCAAGGGCACGTCGCGGACGGCGCGGGGGGAGTCGTTGCGAATCGCGACCTCCATCGGCACGACGACGCCGCTGGCGGGGATGCCGCCCGCCGCCTCCAGGCGCTCCAGCGTCAGGTTCGTCGTCCGCTCAGCGCCGTCGGCGGCGCAGTCGACGAGCCGGATCTCCACGCCGGCGGCCGAGAGCCGGCGCAATTCGGCCACCGCCTCCTCGTCGGCCCGCCAGTCCCGGGCCCGAAAATCACTCACCAGCCAGACCACGCCGATCCCGCCATCGGCCGGCGCCGTGGCGTTGGCCAGCGCCCGCCGTGGACCGACGGCGGCGGCCGACACCCGGGTGCCCGCCAGTTCCTCGCGCAATCGCTGCGCGAGCCGCGGCGTGGCCGGCTCGCCCGCCACGAGCAACCCGTCGGCCGCCGTGGAATAGAGCCCCACCGTGAGGTCGTGCCGCTGCGGCGCCGCGGCCAATTCCGCCGCCAGTCGCTCCACGACGCGCCGGCCGCGGTCGAAGGCACGGTCAGCCGCGGACGCGCGGGCAGCCCGGTCGGGTGTCAGGTCGCCCATCGAATAGCTGTCGTCGAGCAGCACGAAGTGCGACGTGGTGCCGCCGCCCAGCAGTCGACCGAGCGCATGCCGCCAGCGGGGCTGGGCCAGGGCCAGCACGATCCCCACCACGGCCAGGGTGCGCAGGGCGAGAAGCAGCAGTTGCCGGAGCCGCACCTGGGTGCGGTACTTCCGCTGGCTGGCGAGCAGGAATTCCATGGCCGCCCAGCGCACCCGCCGCGGCCTGAGCAGATTGATGAGGTGGATCAGGAGCGGCACCGCCGCCAGCGGCAGGCCCCACCAGAGGAGCGGCATGAAGTCGAAGCTGGGCATGGATCGATCCTGCGGCCGGTCAGGCGCTCACACGGCCGTTCGCGTGCGGCGGGCCAGGAACTTCACGAGTGCCGCGTCGATGGGCTCGCCCGTGCGTACGAGCGCGTAATCGCAACCGGCTGCGGCGGCGCGCCGCCGGACGTCCCCGAGGAACTCGTCGAGGGCGGCCATGTAGCCGGCACGCAGCGCCCGTGGATTGCAGGCCAGGTGTTCCGGAATCTCCAGGCCCTCGAAGCGGGTCGGCCCCTGGAAGGGGAAGTCGAGTTCATCGTCGTCCATGACGTGCACGAGCGCGATGTCGTGGCCGCGCTGGCGCAGGAAGCGCAGGCCGCGGAAGATGCCGTCACGGTCGCCGAGCAGGTCGGAGATGAGGATCACCATGCCGCGGCGCGGCAGGGCTTCGGCCAGCGACTTGAGCACGGGGAGAAAGGCCGTCGCCCGCCCGCCGCGCGGGGCCTCGAGCGCTTCCACGACGCCGGTCAGCTGCGACCGCTTCGTCCGCGCCGGCACCGCGGCCCGCACCGTGTCGTCGAACACGGCGCAGCCCACGGCGTCGCCGTGGGACAGGGCCAGCCAGGCCAGGCTGGCGGCGATGGTCGCCGCACAGTCGTACTTGCCCGGCGCCGCCCGCCGCGGCTCGGCCGGCTGGTAGTCCATGCTCGCCGAGGCGTCGACCAGGAGCGTGAGCCGAAGATTCGTCTCCTCCTCGTATTCCTTGACGTAGAGCCGGTCCTGCCGGCCCCACACCTTCCAGTCGACCCGACGCGGATCGTCGCCACGGACGTATTCCCGGTGCTGCAGGAACTCCACTGATTGCCCCTTGAAGGGGCTCTTGTGCAGCCCGGCCAGCACGCCTTCCACGACGGCGCGGGCGCGGAGCTCGAGTCGCGCGATCCGGGCGATCGCCTCAGGACGCAAATATCGTCTGGAAGCGCGGGTCACGCGTCAGCTCGTCCTCTCTGGCGGGAGTCGTCTCCAGGATTCGTCCGATGATGGCGTCCGGGGTGACGCCCTCGCTCTCGGCCGCGAAGCCCACCACGATGCGGTGCCGGAGCACCGGAGCGGCCAGGGCCCGGATGTCCTCGGCGGCCACGTGACTGCGGCCCTGGAGAAGCGCGCGGGCCTTGGCGCCCACGACGAGGAACTGCACGGCCCGCGGTCCGGCGCCCCACACGAGCTGATCGGAGACGAAGTCGGGCACGCCCGGCTCGCCGGTCCGGGTCTGGCGCACGAGCGCCAACGCGTAGCGCAGCAGATGGTCGCTGCAGGGCACCTCGCGCACACTCCGCTGCAGGGCCACGATGTCGTCGGCGGAGAGCACGGGCCGGGGATCCTCTGCCGGCAGCCCGGTCGTACGCCGGGCGATCTCGAACTCTTCGGCGAAGGACGGATAGCGGACGAACACCTTGAACATGAAGCGGTCCTGCTGCGCCTCCGGCAACGGGTAGGTGCCCTCCTGCTCGATCGGGTTTTGCGTGGCCAGGACGAAGAACGGGTCGGTGAGCGGGTGTCGCACCCGGCCCACGCTCACCTGACGTTCCTGCATCGCCTCGAGGAGCGCGGCCTGGGTCTTGGGGGGCGTGCGGTTGATCTCGTCGGCCAGCACGACGTTGGCGAACAGGGGGCCCTCAAGAAAGCGGGGCTGCCGCGTGCCGCTGGCCTTGTCCTCTTCGAGGACGTCGGTGCCGATGATGTCGGCCGGCATCAGGTCGGGTGTGAACTGGATGCGGCTGAACGACAGGTCGAGGCTGCGGGCGAGCGTGCTCACGAGCAGCGTCTTGGCCAGCCCCGGCACTCCCTCCAGCAGGCAGTGGCCCCGGCTGAACAGTGAAATCAGCAGCTCGTCGATGACCTCGCGCTGGCCGACGATGACCCGCGAGAGCTGGTCCAGGATCCGGTCGTGCGCCTCGTGCAGGCGATCCACGGCGCTGATGGGCGAAGACATGCTGGCGTTCCCGGGGTCGGTGGATCCGCGGCCCATTCTATCAGGGGCCGCCGCGGCCCCCGGGGTGGCCGCCCGGTGCGGCCGCCGGCCGCCGTCACCGCTGGAAGATGGGCAGCGCGGCCGTGTCGAGTTGCAGGATGGCGAGGTTCGTGGCGGTGGTGAACACGGGCCCGATGTAGCCCTGCGGCCAGAAGGCGCCGTTGCGGTCGCGCTGCACCTCGTCCAAGAGCCTTTTTTCCATGCGGTCCCGATAGTCGGTCCACGTCTCGTCGCCCTGCCGATACATGACCTGGGCGTAGTAGAAATGGGCGTAGTGCCAGTGTCCGAAACCGTTGTTGGAGATGCTGCCCAGGTTCCGTCGGGCGTACTCGAGCATCCGCGGCACGTGCGTGTCGTCCTCCTCGCCCGCATTGAAGAGGCAGGCGATGGCCGCCGCCGAGATGGCCGGGCGACCGCCGCCCCCCTTGGAGCTGTATTGCACGCCGCCGTCCGGAAGCGTGCAGGCGTGGATGTAACGGATCGCCTTGTCGATGATCTCGCGGGGCACCGGGATGCCGGCGTTGCGGCAGCCCCGCAGTCCCTGCACCTGCGTGATCGTGGTCGATCCCTCGTCGAAATCCTGCCCGTCCTTGGCGCTGACGTAGCCCCAGCCGCCATCCTTCGTCTGGGCCCGACCGGAGAACGACACGGCCTTGCCGAGCGCGGCCACGAGCTCGTCACGGCGCCGCTCGTCCTCCTCCTCGCCCAGCACCTGCGACAGGAAGAGCATGGCGAAGCCGTGGCCGTAGGTGTAGCGGTCGTCGACCTGGGGGTCACCGATCAGGCCGTTGGTCCGCGATCGGCTCAGCAGGTAGTCGACGGCGCCGCGAATGGCCTCCGCGTGACGCCCCTGCGAGGTGGTCGATCCTTCCATCAACAAGGCTGTGCCCGCCAGGGCCGTCATGGCCGTGGGGTAACGGCCTTCGCCGGCCGACCAGCTGCCCCGACGGCTCTGACGGGCGCCGAGCCAGTCGAGGCCCTCCGCCACGACCCTGGCGACGTCGGGATCGGCGGCGGCAGCCGGGGACAGTCCGGCGCAGGACGCGGCGACGAGACAAGCCCATCCCACCGCCCCGCGGCAGCGCCGGGCTGCGAAGGGCACGGCAGGTGCGACGGTGCGGGGCATGGAACACTCCGGCAGGGGTCAGCGACGGGCGGCTTTCGGGGCCCGATAGGGATCGCTCTCGGACAGGGGCTGGCCCGTGAAATGCAGGGACGCGAGCCGGCGACCGGTCGCATCACGCACCATGATCGTATGGTCCTCTGGATTCCCCACCAGCTCGCAGCCCGCCAGGTCGTCGGCTGGAATCTTGAAACCGTCCTCTTCCAGCAGGGCATGTCCGGTGCGCTTGTCGAGGACCAGAAGTCCGAGCCCGTGGCCGCCTTCTTCGCCGCGCAGCCGTCGGCAGAAGAGCAGGACGGGGAGTTCCGCAGGCTGCGAGGGATGCAGGCAGTGCCGCTCGATCAGCGCCGGTCCCGGCCAGAGCAGCCCGCTGCCGTCGCGGGCCAGCGCCCACAGCGCCCCGGACAACGGCGGCGTCGCCTCGCCCGCCAGCATCAGCTCGTGCAACGACTGGACATCGACGCCGTCCTCCTCCGCTCCGACCGCTGCGGGGGCTCCGGCGAACACCAGATAGCGATCCTGCCAGGGGATCACCTGCAGGTGCTCCACGCGATCGGGCAGCGCAGGCAGGACGATCCTGCGGGCCGCCCCGCCTGCGGCGATGTCGAGGAGCGTGAGAGCGCCATCGGGCTCGAGAATCGCCAGCTGGTCGTCACCGATGCGGGCGGAGCGTGCTGCGCCGGAAAACTCTCCCAGTGGCACCGCCTCCGCCGCCACCGGATCGATGAGTTCGACCCGCACGCGGCGGGCCGTCTGCTCGCCAGGAATCTCGTCTCCGGGGCGGGCGGCCACGATGCGCCGTCCGTGCACGGCGAGCCGTTGCCGGCGGTGGGGCAGGTCGAGGCGGCGGATGAGCCGGCCATCCGCCATCGCCAGCACCACCGAACCGAGTCCATCCGGAGTGCAACCGCAGGCCACCTCGTCGTCGCCGATCCACTCCATGGCCGGTGACAGACGGCGGCGTTCCCAGAGCACGCGACCGGAAACGGGGTCGAGCAGTGCGACCGCCCGCGCGGAGCGGGCCAGGAGTCCCATCGGAGTGGCTCGGGCGCTCACCCCGCCGGACAGGCCCTCCGCGGCATCGGGCTCGGAGATCACGAGCCCCAGCGGCACGTTGCCGCCGCGCCAGATCCTGCCCGCTGCTCCCCACTGCCGTGCGGATCCGACGCTGCGCTCCACGCGCTGCCAGACGGGCAGTTCCTGTCCCGACTCGGCGCGCAGGTCGAATGCCGAGAGATGCGCTCCGGCGCGAACGAACAGCAGGCAACCCGCGACCGACGCCTGGATCGAGGGCGGCTGCGCGAGCCAGGGCACGGGCATGGCGACGGCGTCGATCGACAGCGGCTCGATCGCACGCCGGCCCCAGGCGTCCTTGACGACGATCCTGCGCTGCTGCAGATCGTACGCCAGGCCGAGGCCCGGAATGGAGGCTTCGTCGGCACCGCGGGGCTGCACGAGCGGGATCGAAAGCGTGCGGCCCCGTGCCGCCTGACCGGGATCGTCTCGTTCCACGTCCGCCTCGACCCTGCCCGGGGGCCAGGCCGAGCGTGTGTCCGCGGCGATCGCCTCGGCCGGCGCCTTCGCGGCCGACTGGAAGAGCGACCGGCGCAGGGCCATCGGCCTGTCTTCATCGCCGGCGGCCGCACGGCGGTCGAGCTCCGAGAGCAGCGCATCCCGGGCGGCCCGGCCAGCCGGGTGGGCGCCGAGCCGGTCTGCGACCTGCTCCAGCCGGCGCCAACGTCCCGAGGCCTCGCCATCCGCGGCGGCTGCAATGGCCCGCGTTGCCAGCGTCATGGCCTCGTCGCGCAGGGGTTCCGCTGCTCGGGCTGTGAGTTCACCAAACCTGCCGCGCAGCCAGCGGTCGCCGCTGACCGTGAGAGCGGCGTCGCCCGGATCGTGGACCAGGTCGTCGTCGGTCTCGTGGGCCGCAGCGACAAGCAGGCGGCGGCAGCCCACCCAGGCGCCGTCCAGGTCGCCGTGCCGCAGAAAGGCGTCGACGGCGAAGCGGAGCACGGGGGGCGACGTGGCGGCGCGGTCGCCGCCGGCCACGAGCGCTCGCCACTGCGGTGCCGCCGCGGCGAAGTCCCGCCGCAGTGCGAACTCCAGGGCATCGGCCAGTGCCGCGGGCGCGATGCGGGGCGGATCCGCCGTCGTGGCGGCCACGAGCGGTGCGAGGCCGGCGGCCACGCGGCCGCCGTCAAGATCGAGCTGCGCGCGCCAACAGGCCGCCCAGGTGCTGCCCGGCTGCTCGCGAAACGCCCGCTCAATGCGGGGTTCGAGGGCGTCGACCTGGTGGAACACGTCGAGCGAATCGACGCCCTGCGAGATGACCTCCCCCCGGTAGGCGACGAGATTGCCGGGAACCACGCCGCCACGGGCGGCCGCGCGGCCAACGATCGAGCCGTCGGCGATCCTGATCTCCACGACCTCCGGAGTGTCGAGCGGCAGGAACAGGCTCGTTGCGGTGAGCACGCCGCGTCCGCTGACGCCGATGCCCTCGCCGAGGGGACGTTGCCAGAGGCTGCGGCCCGCCGCCAACGACACCGCCTCCACGGAGGCGGGTCCGGCCACGATCACCGAGTCGTCAACGACTCCCGCCACCCGCAGCCTGCCGCCGCGCGGCGCCGGCCAGACCGGCACGCCATCGCGCAGGCCCAGGCAGATCAGATCGTCGGAGTCGTGGGGTGTCAGCAGCACGCGGCCGCCGGCGATCACGGGCCAGGGATCGCCACGGGGTGGGCTCTCGCTGCCGCGGGGCGCGGGGCTGGAATCGGCCTCCGGACGTGCCAGGTGAGAAACGCTTCGGTAGCGATGCGCCCAGAGCAGCGACCGTGTGGTGGCGTCGATCGCGGCCACGGTGCCCATTCCCAACGGGCACACGAGCACGCCCTCGCCAAGCGCTGGCGTGAGCCCGGCCTGCCGTCGGCGCAGGGTTTCTGCATTGGGTCCCGCGCCGCGGCCGGCTTCGTCGAGTTCGACGAGCGGCTGCGACCAGGAGACCGCCCCCGTGCCTGCGGCGATCACGTCGAGCCGCAGTTCGCCCTTCTCCTCCACCAGCACGAAGAGTTCGTCGCCGACCACGAGCGGAGCGCCGAGGTACCAGATCTCACCGGCCGGCGCGGCGTCGCGTGCCGGCAGCCGCCAGCGGACCGCGCCCTTGCCGTCGAGTTCATATGCCGCCAGTGAATTGCCGGCTCGAGCCTGTCGGCCGGCGGCCAACGGCGCGGAGATCGACGATTCACGGACCGGCCCCTCCACGGCGAACACGCAGCGGCCGTCGCTCGACAGGCTGCCCCTGGCGGCGTCGTCGAACACGAGGTCGATCTCCCGCTGCACGGCAGCCGCATCGGCGGGTTCCCGGTCCGCCGTCCCGGACTGCAGCCAGACCCGCTTCCCGGTCGCGAAATCGACCGCCAGGACACCGGCCGGCGAGGGCACGACGATCAATCCGCCCACGGCCAGGGGGATGGCGGCGGGGAGCAGCGGCCGCCCCGCGTCGGCCGCAACGCTGCGTCGCTTTTCGAGCAGGCGGGCCTCTTCAGGGTGCCGGGTGAGCGGCACTCGGAAGCGTGGCGCCAGGAGCGGCCGTGACGCGCTGGCGATGCCATTGCGGGCGGCGTTGCCGCGGGACTGCCGCCATTCGTCGCCGCCAGCCTGGAGCGGAGCGAGATCGACGATGTCCGCCAGCCAGCGATTGTCCCGGCCGTCGGCAGCGGATGGGGTCACCTCGCGACCGGCCAGGCGGATCGTGGCACGACGTCCCGCTGCGGCGGCCTGTGCGCAGCGCTCGGCGGCCTCCGGGTCGCCGGCGCGGTGGTTGGCCACGGCACGCATGACCGACAGCGTGGGTTCGAATCGGGAAGCGTCGCTGCCGGCGGCCAGGCGGTCGAGCCAGGCTTCGGCCTCGAGCGGCCGGCCCGACTCGAGGGCTGCCGTGGCCGTCATCAGCGCGGCGCGTCGACCGGCCGGAGTCTCGAACCAGCGTCTGGCCACAGCCACGATGGCGGCTGCGTCGTCGGCGGCGATGGCCTGCTCCAGGGCCCGTTCGGCCCGACTGCGGAACACGAGCCCGTAGGCCTCGCGGCCCGGTGCCGGAAGCGCTGCGATCATGCTCGCAGCGCTGCTGCGGATGCTGCGCCGGGTGACCTGTGCGGATCGTTCGCCCGAGAAGGCGTCCCTGCCGTCGGCCAGCAGTTCATCGAGGATCAGCACCGCGTCGGTCCAGCGCTCCGTCTCGATGAGGCGACTGGCCCGATCGAGTTGCCGATCCTTGCCGCGGTCGACGGGGAGTCGGAGGCCCTCGTCGTCGTCGGCAGGAACCTCGGCCGGTTGTTCTGCGGCGAACGGATTGGCGGCAGGTGCGGGAGCTGGCTCGTCGGCTAACGGCCGGCCCGCCAGGGTGAGCACGACGCCGATCAGGGCCAGGCCCGGGGGCAGGAAACCAGGCCTGAGGGTGGGGGCGAATAAAGCCATGGCCAGGGCGCACGGGAACGACGGCGGGTGGTGCGGAAACCCTCGGCGATCCGGTTTTCGGCCTCCGGGCCCTAAGGGTTGAACCTCCCGAAAGCATCGTAGCAGGCGGGGCGAAAACAGAGGTTTTTGGGCGTTTATTCGCGATATCCGCCGGGCACGGGCCCGGCTGACCGGGCCCTGGAGCCCTGGAAAAGAGGCTTTTTAAGGGGGTGGAGGCTTTTTTTTGGGTTGCAATTTCAATCCCACAGCCTCTAATCAGCGGCTCGTTCGGCGATTTAAGCCGAGAAACCGCGGTCGCGGCGGGTTTCCGTCGCACACAACTCTGGCTCTTGGAGAATTAGGTCATGGCGAAGAAGTCGGGCAGCAAACCAATGACGAAGACGGAGATCATGCGGAGCATCTCCGAGACGACGGGTCTGGCGAAGAAGGACGTCGTGGCGGTGCTGGAATCGCTGACGCACGAAATCCAGAAGGCCCTCAAGGGTTCGGGCATCGGCGTGTTCTCGATCCCCGGCCTGGTGAAGATCGAGCGTCGCAAGGTGCCGGCCCGTCCGGCCCAGAAGGGCGTCAAGAACCCCTTCACCGGCGAGCTGCAGGATCGTCCGGCCAAGCCGGCCAGCGTGAAGGTCCGCGTTCGCGCCCTCAAGAACCTCAAGGCGATGGTCACCGGCTGAAGCTCGACCCCGATCGCTTCTCGAGTTGCTGGTATTCACAGCGGGCGGTGCCGGAATCGGCACCGCCCGCTGATTTTTTTGGGACGGCTTCGGTATGCCCGGGCCCGGTACCGCCGGGTATCATCCGCTTGGAGGCCTGGCGATCCATGGGCATGCGGCGGCCGTGCAGGGCGTGGGCGGGGGGCGGCGTGCTGCTGGCGCTGCTGGCGCCGCCGGCCGGACGGGCCTCGGAGCCGGTGCTGGAGGAGGATTTTTCCGGGTATCGCGGGGGCCAGCAGAATGCCGGGCAGGTGGATACAGGCCTGCGGCTCACGGTCGGCGGAGAGGTGCCCGGCTGGCAGGCGGTCGGGCAGGGCGTCGTGCACTCGGTCGATCGCACCGGTGCGGGCGACCCCGCCGCCATGATCTGGGTCGACAACGTGATCACGCGGCAGGCCCCTGCCGCCGCCAATGACCCGGGCCGTCACTATGCGTTGGAGTTCGATCTCGGGCCCACGGTCTACGCCACCCCGGCCCAGGCGTCGGGTCCGCTCGACGGCGTCGTCGTCGAGGTCTTGCGGGATGACGGCAGCGTGCTCGCCGCCCACCGCAGGCGGTGCGGACCCTGGAACGGCCGCCAGGAGTTCCAGCGGGTGGGATTCGACTACCAGGGTGACGGCAGCGGGCCGGTGCGCATCCGGCTCCGGCCGCTGGCGAATGCCGGTCGGTTCGGCGGCGCCGTGGACAACCTCGTCGTGGCACCGCACGCCTCGGATGCCGAACGCTTCAATGCCCGCGTCGCTCCGCTCCTGGCCCGCGAGTGCCTGGAATGTCACCGCGGACCCGCAGCCAAGGGCGGCCTCGACCTGGGCACTCGGGAGGGCGCCTTCGCCGGTGGAGAGGGAGGTGCGGCCATCGTGCCCGGCGCCGTCGCCGCCAGCGGCATCTGGGCACGGATCACTTCCGATGAGATGCCGCCAACCCATCCGCTCTCCGCGGCCGACAGGAAGGTGATCGGTGACTGGATCACGTCGGGGGCGGCCTGGGGGCTGCGGTCGATCGATCCGTTCGTCGCTCCGTCGGATCGGCGGGCCGGCTACGACTGGTGGTCGCTCCAGCCGCTGGCCGGCGTGACCCCGCCGCAGGTCGCGGCAACGCAGGCCGACTGGCCGCTCGGCGACATCGACCGCTTCGTGGTGGCGAAATTACAGCCCGCCGGACTGCGGCCGTCTCCGCGCGCCGACCCGCGCACGCTCGTCCGGCGGCTGTACGTCGACC
>Ga0129333_10002487_pt1 | contig 17187 bp, 24 predicted proteins | sample CPB6_08_DNA_FD_94474 | JGI IMG/M metagenome (GOLD analysis project Ga0129333, IMG submission 94474) | Freshwater to marine salinity gradient microbial communities from Chesapeake Bay, USA - CPBay_Sum_0.6_0.8_DNA | ecosystem: Environmental > Aquatic > Marine > Coastal | place: USA: Chesapeake...
CACCGTGGTGACCGGTCGCGTGGAGCGCGGCATCATCAAGGTCGGCGAGGAAATCGAGATCGTGGGCATCAAGGCCACGCAAAAGACCATCTGCACGGGCGTGGAGATGTTCCGCAAGCTGCTGGATCAGGGCCAGGCCGGTGACAACGTCGGCATCCTGCTGCGCGGCACCAAGCGAGAAGAAGTCGAGCGCGGCCAGGTGCTGTGCAAGCCCGGCTCGATCAAGCCGCACACGCACTTCACCGCCGAGGTGTACGTGCTGAGCAAAGACGAGGGTGGCCGCCACACGCCGTTCTTCAACAACTACCGTCCGCAGTTCTACTTCCGCACGACCGACGTGACCGGAAGCATCGAGCTGCCCAAGGACAAGGAGATGGTGATGCCTGGCGACAACGTGACGATCACCGTCAAGCTGATCGCCCCGATCGCCATGGAAGAAGGCCTGCGCTTTGCCATCCGCGAGGGCGGCAAGACCGTGGGCGCAGGCGTCGTCGCCAAGATCATGGAGTGACGCCATGTCCACCAAGCAGAAAATCCGCATCCGCCTCAAGGCGTTCGACTACAAGCTGATCGACCAGTCGGCCGCCGAGATCGTCGACACCGCTAAGCGCACCGGCGCGATCGTCAAGGGCCCGGTGCCCCTGCCGACCCGCATGAAGCGCTTTGACATCCTGCGCTCGCCGCACGTCAACAAGTCCAGCCGCGACCAGTTCGAGATCCGCACCCATCAGCGCCTGATGGACATCGTGGACCCGACCGACAAGACGGTGGACGCGCTGATGAAGCTCGACCTGCCGGCTGGCGTGGACGTCGAAATCAAGCTGCAGTGACGCTTGGCCCGGCCCGCCCGAAGGGGCGCCCGGCTGCCGCAGAAGTACCGCCGGGGGCCCGACCCCGGCACCCCGCCTGCCCCCCGGGTTTGCTCCCGGGCGGCGTGCGGGCTATAATTTCGGGCTCTGCGCTTTCGGGCGCGGAGATTGATCAACCTTCTTTCGTCCGGCTGCTGCAGCCGGAACGTTGTCGCCAATTGAAGTGGCAGCGGCGAAAGCACTGGAGAAAACAATGAGTCTGAGCAACTCCCTCGGGTTGCTGGGCCGCAAGGTGGGCATGATGCGCCTGTTCACCGATGACGGGGACGCTGTTCCTGTCACGGTGGTGGACGTCTCTGACAACCGCGTGACCCAGGTCAAGACCCAAGAGAAGGACGGCTATGTGGCCCTGCAGGTCACCTATGGTTCGCGCAAGTCGTCGCGCGTGACCAAGCCGGCCGCCGGTCACCTCGCCAAGGCGGGCGTGCAAGCCGGTGAAATCATTCAGGAATTCCGCGTCAGCGCCGACACCGCCGCCAAATATGCGGCCGGTACCACGCTGCCGGTGACCGCCGTCTTCGCGGTGGGCCAGAAGGTTGACGTGCAGGGCACCTCGATCGGCAAGGGCTTCGCCGGCACGATCAAGCGCCACAACTTCGGCTCGCAGCGCGCGTCGCACGGCAACAGTCGTTCGCACAACGTGCCGGGCTCGATCTCGATGGCCCAGGACCCGGGCCGCGTGTTCCCGGGCAAGCGCATGTCGGGCCACATGGGCGTGGACACCGTGACCACCCAGAACCTCGACGTGATCCGCATTGACGAAGCGCGCCAGCTGCTGCTGATCAAGGGCGCCGTGCCCGGTTCGCGCGGCGGTTTCGTCACCGTGCGTCCGGCCGTCAAGGCCAAGGCGAAAGGAGCGAACTGATGCAGCTCGAACTCCTCAACGAGCAGGGCCAGGCAGCGTCCAAGGTGGACGCCCCCGAGACCGTGTTCGGCCGTGAATACAACGAAGCGCTGGTGCACCAGATCGTGGTGGCCTTCCAGGCCAACGCGCGTCAGGGCACCCGTGCCCAGAAAGACCGCGAGCAGGTCAAGCACTCGACCAAGAAGCCGTTCCGCCAGAAGGGCACCGGCCGCGCGCGCGCCGGCATGACCTCGTCTCCGCTGTGGCGCGGGGGCGGTCGCATCTTCCCGAACAGCCCGGAAGAGAACTTCAGCCAGAAGGTCAACAAGAAGATGTACCGCGCCGGCATGGCGTCCATCTTCTCGCAGCTTGCCCGCGAAGGCCGCCTGGCGGTGGTCGATTCGCTCAAGGTCGACGCACCCAAGACCAAGCTGCTGGCCGCCAAGTTCAAGGCCATGAACCTCGAGTCGGTGATGGTGATTGCCGACGAGATCGATGACAACCTGTACCTGGCCTCGCGCAACCTGGCCAACGTGCTGGTGGTCGAGCCGCGCTACGCCGACCCGGTGTCGCTGGTGCACTACAAGAAAGTGCTCGTCACCAAGGGTGCGATCGACAAACTCAAGGAGATGTTCGCATGAGCACGCCGAAGTTTGACGAAGGCCGCCTGATGCAGGTGCTGGTGGGCCCGGTCGTGTCCGAGAAGGCCACCGCCGTTGCCGAGAAGTCCAACGCCGTCACCTTCAAGGTGCTGCGCGACGCCACCAAGCCCGAGATCAAGGCCGCCGTGGAACTGATGTTCAAGGTCGAGGTCAAGGCCGTGTCGGTGGTCAACACCAAGGGCAAGACCAAGCGCTTCGGTCGCACCGTGGGCCGCCGCGACAACGTGCGCAAGGCGTACGTGACGCTCAAGCCGGGCCAGGAGCTCAACCTCTCCGGGGAGGCCGCTTAATCATGGCAGTCATCAAGATGAAACCGACTTCGCCCGGCCAGCGCGCCGTGGTGAAGATCTCGCGTGACCACCTGCACAAGGGTGAGCCGTACGCGCCGCTGCTGGAGCCGCAGTTCCAGAAGGCCGGCCGCAACAACAACGGCCACATCACCACCCGTCACAAGGGCGGCGGTCACAAGCACCACTACCGCGTGGTGGACTTCCGTCGCAACAAGGACGGCATCCCGGCCAAGGTCGAACGCATCGAGTACGACCCGAACCGCACCGCGCACATCGCGCTGGTGTGCTACGCCGACGGCGAGCGCCGCTACATCATCGCCCCGCGTGGCCTTGAGGTGGGCGCCACGCTGCTGAGCGGTGCCGAGGCCCCGATCCGCGCCGGCAACACCCTGCCGATCCGCAACATCCCGGTGGGTTCGACGATCCACTGCATCGAGCTGCAGCCCGGCAAGGGCGCGCAGATCGCACGCTCGGCCGGCGCTTCGGCGACGCTGCTGGCGCGCGAGGGCACCTACGCCCAGGTGCGCATGCGCTCGGGCGAGGTTCGCAAGATCCACATCGAGTGCCGCGCCACCATTGGCGAAGTGGCCAACGAAGAGCACAGCCTGCGCCAGCTCGGCAAGGCCGGCGTCAAGCGCCACATGGGCATCCGCCCGACGGTGCGTGGCGTGGCCATGAACCCGATCGACCACCCGCACGGTGGTGGCGAGGGCCGCACCGGCACCGGCAAGCCGCCGGTCGATCCGTGGGGCAACCTGACGAAGGGCTACCGCACGCGCAACAACAAGCGCACGCAGACCTTCATCGTCTCGCGCCGCAAGAAATAAGGGGTTGACGACATGACTCGTTCTCTGAAAAAAGGTCCGTTCGTCGACCACCACCTGCTGGCCAAGGTCGAAAAGGCCGTTGCCACCAAGGACAAGAAGCCGGTGAAGACCTGGTCGCGCCGCTCGATGATCCTGCCCGAGTTCATTGGCCTGACGATTGCCGTGCACAACGGCAAGCAGCATGTGCCGGTGTACATCACCGACCAGATGGTCGGCCACAAGCTCGGTGAATTCGCACTCACCCGCACCTTCAAAGGCCACCCGGCCGACAAGAAGGTTGTGAAGAAGTAAGGAATGGCCATGGAAACACGTGCAGTCCTCAAAGGTGTCCGCCTGTCGGTGGACAAGGGCCGTCTGGTGGCCGACCTGATCCGCGGCAAGAAAGTGGATCAGGCCCTCAACATCCTGAACTTCACCCAGAAAAAGGGTGCAGTGATCGTGCGCAAGGTGCTCGAGTCGGCGATCGCCAACGCCGAGCACAACGACGGTGCCGATATCGACGAGCTGAAGGTCAAGACCATCTACGTCGAGCAGGGCGCCACGCTCAAGCGCTTCACCGCGCGCGCCAAAGGCCGCGGCAACCGCATCAGCAAGCCCACGTGCCATGTGTACGTGACGGTCGGCAACTGAAAGGCCCGGAAGAACCATGGGACAAAAAATCCATCCGACCGGCTTTCGCCTGTCTGTCAGCCGCAACTGGGCCAGCCGCTGGTACGCGGGCAACCGCGACTTCGCCGGCATGCTGGCCGACGACATCAAGGTGCGTGAGTACCTGAAGGCCAAGCTCAAGAACGCCGCGGTCTCGCGCGTGATGATCGAGCGCCCCGCCAAGAACGCCCGCATCACCATCTACTCGGCGCGTCCGGGTGTGGTGATCGGCAAGAAGGGCGAGGACATCGAGAACCTGAAGAAGGAACTCGCCACCCGCCTGGGCGTGCCGGTTGCAGTGAACATCGAGGAAGTGCGCAAGCCCGAGATCGATGCCCAGCTGATCGCCGACAGCATCACCCAGCAGCTCGAGAAGCGCATCATGTTCCGCCGCGCGATGAAGCGCGCCATGCAGAACGCGATGCGCCTGGGCGCGCAGGGCATCAAGATCATGTCCTCGGGCCGCCTGAACGGCATCGAGATCGCACGCACCGAGTGGTACCGCGAAGGCCGCGTGCCGCTGCACACGCTGCGCGCCGATATCGACTACGGCTTCTCCGAAGCCAAGACGACGTATGGCGTGATCGGTGTGAAGGTGTGGGTCTACAAGGGCGACACGCTCGGCCGCGGTGACGCGCCGGCGGCCCTGGAGCCCCGTGCCGACGAAGAGCGCCGTCCGCGCGGCCCGCGCCGCGATGGCCGTCCGGGCGACCGTCCGGCCGGTGAGCGCCGTGGCGGCCCGCGCCGCGTTGCCAGCGCCGGCAACGTCGCGCCCGCTGACGGCAGCGACAAGCCCGCAGAAGCCACAGGTGCCGATGCACCGAAAACTACCGTTAAGCGCGTTCGCAAGGTCGCCGCGCCGGCTGCTCCCGCAGCTGACGGTAAAGGAGAGTAAACATGCTGCAACCCGCTCGCCGCAAATTCCGCAAAGAGCAAAAAGGCCGCAACACCGGCATCGCCACCCGTGGCAACACGGTGGCGTTCGGCGACTTCGGCCTGAAGTCCACGGACCGCGGTCGCCTGACCGCCCGCCAGATCGAGGCGGCGCGTCGTGCCATTTCGCGTCACGTCAAGCGTGGCGGCCGCATCTGGATCCGCGTCTTCCCCGACAAGCCGATCTCGCAGAAGCCTGCCGAGGTCCGCATGGGCAACGGCAAGGGCAACCCCGAGTACTACGTGGCCGAGATCCAGCCGGGCAAGGTGCTGTACGAGATCGTCGGCGTGCCCGAGGAACTCGCGCGCGAGGCCTTCAAGCTCGCCGCGGCCAAGCTGCCGCTGCGCACCACGTTCGTCAGCCGCATGCTCGGCACCTGATCAGGAGAATCGACATGACGAAAGCTGCTGAACTGCGCGCCAAGGACGAGGCCGCGATCGCTGAAGAGGTGAAGTCGCTGCAGAAGGCCCACTTCGGCCTGCGCATGCAAAAAGCCACCCAACAGCTCAACAACACCGCCTCGCTGCGCCTGACGCGCCGCGACATCGCGCGTGCCAAGACCCTGCTGGCTGAGAAGCAGGCCGCGGCCCGCGCCAAGGCCTAAGGAGTGACCATGACGGAAGCCAAACAATCCCTCAAGCGCACCCTGATCGGCAAGGTGGTGAGCGACAAGCGTGCCAAGACGGTCACCGTGCTGGTCGAGCGTCGCGTCAAGCACGAGCTCTACGGCAAGATCGTTGCCAAGTCGAGCAAGTACCACGCGCACGACGAAAAGGGCGAATACAAGACGGGCGACGTGATCGAGATCACCGAGAGCCGTCCGATCTCCAAGACCAAGAACTGGGTGGCGACTCGCCTGGTGGAGAAGGCCGCAGAGGTCTGACCTCCCGCGTCTTGTCCGACCTGCCTGCAGGTCTGAGCGAAACGGCCCACAATGTGGGCCGTTTTCCTTGGGGCGGTGCCCATGCTGGGCTGCCCTGTTTCTTTTGACCGCAATCCGCTATCCGGAGACTTCCATGATCAAAGTTGGTGACCGCCTTCCGTCCGCGACCCTGATGGAGTTCCACGACACCGAGTCCGAGGGCTGCAGCATCGGCCCCAACCCGGTGGACGTGGCCAAGGCCTGTGCCGGCAAGACGATCGCGCTGTTCGCGCTGCCCGGTGCCTTCACGCCCACCTGCTCGGCCAAGCACGTGCCGGGCTATGTCGAGAAGTTCAACGAGTTCAAGGCCGCCGGCGTGGACGAGATCTGGTGCGTGAGCGTGAACGACGCCTTCGTGATGGGCGCCTGGGCGCGCGACCAGAAGACCGGCGGCAAGGTGCGCATGCTGGGCGACGGCAGCGCCGACTTCACCAAGGCCACCGGCCTGACGCTGGACCTGACGGCACGCGGCATGGGCCTGCGCAGCAACCGCTACTCGATGCTGGTCAAGGACGGCGTGGTCAAGACGCTGAACATCGAGGCGCCGGGCAAGTTCGAGGTGAGCGACGCCGGCACGATGCTGACCCAGGCCAAGGCCTGATTCATGCCCCCAGGCGCGGGCCGGCCGTGTGGCGGCCCGCGCTACAGCTCGACGCGCAGGTAGTGGGTGCCGCGCACCGGGCTCGGGTAGTACGGCGGGATCTCCTCAAAGCCGAGGTCCTGGTACAGCGCCCGCGCCGCCTGCATGTCGTCCAGCGTGTCCAGCAGCACGCTTGAGTAGCCCGAACGCCGGGCGGCATCCAGAATCGCTTCGCTCAACAGCCGCCCGAGGCCGCAGCCGCGCGCCGCTGGCCGCACATACAGCCGCTTCATCTCGGCGGCATTGGGGTAGTCGCTCGCATCCAGCGGGCGCAGCGCGCAGCAGCCCATCGGCTGCCCGTCCACACGCGCCAGCAGCAGCTCACCGCGTGGCGCGGCGTAGTCGCCAGGCAGCCGCGCGAGCTCATCGACAAAGTTCTGGAAGCCCAGGTCCACCGGCAGCGAAGCCGCGTATTCGCGAAACAGCGTGGCGACTTCGGCCAGATCGGCCGCATCGTGTGCGGTGCTGATGTCCAGTTGCGGTACCGGCCGCAAGGCGGAAGGGGCGCCGTGGACCGGCGGGTACGACGATGAGGCCACTGCAGTCGCGCCCGGCAGCGGGGCGCGATCGGTTGATCAGGGTCTCAGTGTAATCAACCAGGCCACCGCGGCGGCGCTGGCCACCACCAGCGCGGCCGCCAGCACACGGGAGCGCAGATCGTCACGCGCCGCAGGCAGGTCCGCCGCCGGCTCGGGCAAGGACTTGTCGCCGCTCCACATCGGCGCGATCAGGTTGTCACGGCGGCGCAGCAGGTAGAACAGCACCGCAGCCACATGCAGCACCACCAGCGCGATCACCAGCCACTGTCCGATCTGGCGGTGGTAGCTGGTGGCCGCCAGCCCGGTGGCGCTGCTCACCAGCGCATTGAGTGGCCCGGTGAAGGCAATCTCGTCATCGCTGATGAGCCCGGTGCCGACCTGCGCGGCCAGCACTGCCAGCAGCGCAAACACCGACAGCGCGCCCAGCGGCGAATGCCCGACGCGGTGCGCCAGCGGTGAGCGGCCGCGAAGGTAGGCGATCAGTGCCGCCGGCGAGTAGATGAAACTCGCAAAGCGCGACCAGTGCCCGCCCACCAGGCCCCACACCAGCCGGAACAGCAGCAGCGCCAGCACCGCGTAGCCCAGCCGCGCATGCCACTCCATCAAGCCGCCTTTGGCGGTGGCCACCAGGGCGATCACGCAGGCGGCCAGCGTCCAGTGAAAGGCGCGAGTGGGCAGGTCCCACACCCGCAGCGTGGTTGCGGTAGCAGGGCCGTGCATGGCTGGTGTCCGGGCAGACCCGCGGGGAGCGGATGGGCTGGAATTCATGGATACTCACGATTCGTTACACGGTCCCGTGGACGATAAACCAAACGGAGGATTCCCGCATGAAAGCCATCTGGACTGCTGCCGTCGCCGCTGCTGCGCTGATCGCGCTGCCTGCTGCTGCACAGAACTTCGCCAAGCCCGAAGACGCGATCAAGTACCGCAAGGCCAGCTTCACCGTGATGGCGGCCCACTTCGGCACGCTGGGCGCGATGGCCAACGGCCGCGCACCGTACGATGCGAAGGCGGCAGCCGATGCGGCTGCGGTGGTCGAGGTGATGGCCAAGCTGCCGTGGGCCGGATTCACCGCCGGCAGCGACAAGGGCGACACCCGTGCCAAGCCCGAGATCTGGACCCAGCAGGCCAAGTTCAAGGAAGTGGCCGACAAGAACGGCGCAGAGATCACCAAGCTGGCCGCTGCTGCGCGCACTGGCAACCTGGACAACCTGAAGGCCGCCTTCGGCCCCACCGCGGCGAGCTGCAAGGCCTGCCACGACAACTTTCGCAAGGACTGAGCCGGCCTCAGGTCTGCGCCAGCAGCCGCTCGATCAGCTGGTGCAGCTCGGCAAAGTCGGGCTGTCCCACATAGCGCTTGACGATGCGGCCCTGCTTGTCGACCACGTAGGTGGTGGGCGTCAGCCGCACGTCGCCCCAGTCGCGCGCCACCGCGCCGGTGTTGTCGATCGCCACCTTGAACGGCAGCTGGCGCGTCTGCGCAAAGTTCACCACATAGCTCGGCGGGTCGTAGCTCATCGCTACCGCCACCGTGTCGTAGCCACGCGCGCGGTACTTGTTGTAGGTGTCGATGAGCTGCGGCATCTCGGCCACGCAGGTCACGCAGCTGGTGGCCCAGAAGTTCACCAGCGTCACCCGCCCCTTCCACTGCGCGGTGGTTTCCTTCGAGCCGTCCAGCAGCACGAAGGTGGATTGGGGCGCCACGCTCGGCGCGGTGCTCCAGAAGGCGGCGCCCGCAGCCACGGCCACTGCGGCAGCGACCGCGCCATAGTTCAGGGTTTTGCGTTTCATTGGCGGTCGGACTCGCTCACGCGTTGAAAGTTCAGCGGGGGATTTGCGCTGAGGTGGCGCGCGCGGTGCGCTCGGCGCAGTCCAGCAGCACGGCGCTCAGGCCCTCGGGGTCGCTGATCATCGGGTCGTGGCCGGTCTTGAGTTCGATCACGCGCGCCCCGGCACCGCCCATCCATGCGCCGTCCCAGAACTTCGGGTCGACCACGCGCGGGCGGATCGAGTCGATGGTGGCCAGCGTCGGCGCGGTGCAGTTGATCCAGGTGCGCGGCACTGCGGCCACGCGCTGCGGGTCAAAGTCCAGCGGCGCGGTGTAGGGCTGCGCCGGGTGCGGCGTCTGGCGGCGCTTGACCCAGTCGTAGTCGTCTGCGCTCAGGCCGAACACGCTCGGGTCGGGCGGCGGAAAGGCGTTGTGTTCGGACTGCGCGGCCGCCGACAGCCGCGCCTCGCGCGTGGCGCGTGCATGCGTGCCGCCCCAGCTCTCGCCGGGCTTGGGCACGACGGCGTCCACATACGCCAGGTGCCGCAACCGCGCGCCGATGCGGTCGGCCACGGCGGTGCCGATCATGCCGGCGTAGGAATGCACCGCGAGCACCACGTCGTGCATCTCCTCGGCCTCGATCGCGTGGATCACGTCGGCGATGTGCGTCTCGAGCGTGATCTCGCGCGACAGCAGGTGTGCGCGCTCGCCCACGCCGGTGAGCGTGACCGCATGCACCCGGTGGCCTGCGGCCTGCAGGCGCTGCGTCACGCGCCGCCAGCACCAGGCGTCATGCCATGCGCCGTGTACCAGCACAAAGTTCGTCGGGGCGACAGAAGCGGTCATGCGATCACGCCTTGCTGTTGAAGTTGTTCGATCTGCGCGGCACTCAGCCCCAGCACGCCAGAGAGCACCTCGTGCGTGTGCTGGCCCAGCAGCGGCGGCGGATGGTCGGTGCGCACGGGGGTCGCGCTGAGCTTGATCGGGCTGGAAACCAGGTTCAGGTCACCGGCCAGCGGATGCTGCCACTGCGTGACCATGCCGCGTTCACGCACATGCGGATCGGCGAACACCTCGGCCAGGTTGTTGATCGCGCCGCACGGCACCTTGGCCGCCTCCAGTGCCGGCAGCCAGTCGGCCTTGCGCCGCGTCTTCATGATCGCTTCAAGCAGGGGCACCAGCACCGCACGGTGGCGCACCCGGTCCTGGTTGCGGGCAAAGCGCGTGTCGGTGGCAAGGTCTGGGCGGCCCGCGACCGCGCAGAACTTGGCGTACTGGTTGTCATTGCCTACCGCCACGATGATGTGGTCGCGCTGTCCGTCCTCGGTGGGCGCCACCTCGAACACCTGGTAGGGCACGATGTTCTGGTGCGCGTTGCCCGCACGGCCAGGCACCTTGCCGCTGACAAGGTAGTTGGCCCCCAGGTTCGCCAGCATCGCCACCTGCGCATCCAGCAGTGCCATGTCCAGGTGCTGGCCTTGGCCGGTGCGCTCGGCATGGCGCAACGCCGACAGGATGCCGATGGTCGAGTACAGGCCGGTGAACAGGTCGGCCACCGCCACGCCGACCTTCTGCGGGCCGCCGCCGAGGTCGTCGCGCTCGCCGGTGATGCTCATCAGCCCGCCCATGCCCTGCACCGCGTAGTCGTAGCCGGCGCGCTCGGCATAGGGCCCGGTCTGGCCGAAGCCGGTGATGCTGCAGTACACCAGCCGCGGCTGGATGGCGCGCAGCGATGCGTAGTCCAGCCCGTAGCGCGCCATGTCGCCGACCTTGAAGTTCTCGACGAACACATCGCAATGCTTCACCAGCGCGCGGATCAGCTCCTGCCCGGCGGGCGTGGCGATGTCGCAGGTGACCGAGCGCTTGTTGCGGTTGGTGCCGAGGTAGTAGGCGGCTTCGGCGGTGTCGCGGCCCTCGCGGTCTTTCAGGAACGGCGGCCCCCAGGTGCGGGTGTCGTCGCCGTTGCCGGGACGCTCGATCTTGATCACGTCGGCGCCCAGGTCGGCCAGCGTCTGGGTGCACCAGGGGCCGGCCAGCACGCGCGACAGGTCAAGCACGCGGATGCCGTCAAGGGAATGAGGGGCGGTCATGGTGCAGGGATTGTCCGACGATTCGCCTGGCGGGTCGGCGCGGCGACACGAAGCCAGCGATCCGGGCCGGATAATGCGCCGCATGCGTCCTGATCATCCCGTGTGCGGCGCCCGCCGCCCCGGTGTTGCGGGCCTGTGCGGCCTGGTGGCTGTGCTGATCGGCTGCAGCCCGTCGCTCAACTGGCGCGATGTGCGCGCCGCACCCTCGCCCCTGTCCCTGATGCTGCCGTGCAAGCCCGACCAGGGCTCGCGCACCGTGCCCTTTGCCGGGCGCGACACGCCGCTGCACCTGGTGGGCTGCGACGCCGCCGGCATCACCTTCGCCGCGACCCACGCCGAAGTGGCTGCCGACGCCGATGTGCAGGCGGTGCTGCGGCAGTGGATGACGCTGACCCTGTCGCATGTGAAGGCGCAGGGCGTGCAAGAGCAGCCCGCGCGCGTGGCCAACGCCTCGCTGGCGCTGCGTGTGCGCGCCAGCGGCCGCCGCGCCGATGGCTCGCCGGTGCACACCGAAGCGCTGTACTTCGCGCAGGGCCGGCGCGTGTACCAGGCGGTGATGTATGCGCCGGCCGACACGCGCGAGGCCCGCGAAGCCGCTGACACCTTCCTGTCCAGCCTGAAGCTGCCGTGACTTGCCTGCCATGAGCCTGCTGTCACGCCGCCTTGCCATCGTGGCCTTCCTTGCGTTTGCGCTGGCCTACTTCTTCTCGGCGCTGCTGCGCGCAATCACTGCCACCCTGTCACCCACCCTGACCGTCGAGTTCGGCCTGAGCGCGCGCGACCTGGGCCTGCTGGCCGGGGGTTACTTCCTGGGCTTTGCGCTGACCCAGCTGCCGCTGGGCAAGTGGCTTGACCGGCATGGCCCCAAGCGGGTGATCCTGTGCCTGCTGTGCGTGGCGGTGGTGGGCTGCCTGGCCTTCGCGATGGCCGCCAGCTACACGGGCCTGCTGGTGGCGCGTGTGCTGTGCGGCGTCGGCGTGAGCGCCTGCCTGATGGCGCCGCTGACCGGCTTTCGACGCTGGTTCGAGCCGGCGGCGCAACTGCGTGCCAACTCGTGGATGCTGATGACCGGCTCGTTCGGCATGGTGGCCTCGACCCTGCCGGTGCAGTGGCTCATGCCGCTGACCGGCTGGCGTGCGCTGTTCGTCGGGCTGGCGCTGTGCATCGCGCTGTCGATCGCGGTGATCGCATGGGCGGTGCCGCGCTGGCAGCGCGAGCAGGCAGCGCCTGCAGGCACGGCCGATCCGGACATCGGCACTGCTGCTGCAGCGCGCGACGACGGCAGCTACGCGGCGGTGTGGCGCCACCCTTACTTCCTGCGCATGGGGCCGCTGGGCTTCTTCACCTACGGCGGCATGATCGCGATCCAGACCCTGTGGGCCGGCCCATGGATGGTGCGCGTGGGCGGCGCGAGTCCGGCAGGTGCGGCACAGGGCCTGTTCTGGATCAACCTGTCGATGCTGTTCACCTTCTGGACCTGGGGCCTGCTCAACCCGCACCTGGCGCGTCGCGGCTGGGGCACCGACAGGCTGATCACCTGGGGCCTGCCGCTGAGCTTTGGGGTGCTGGCCTTGATCATCGCCATGGGGCCAGACGCCGGTGCGCTGATGTGGGCGCTGTTTTGCACCACCAGCACCTTCGTGTCGCTCGCCCAGCCATCGGTGGGCATGGCGTTTCCGTCGGCGCTGGCCGGCCGCGCGCTGTCGGGCTACAACTTCGTGATCTTCCTCGGCGTGTTCGTGGTGCAGTGGGGCATCGGCCTGCTGGTCGACCTGGCCCTGGCGCTCGGGCTGGACACCGTGGGCGCCTACCGCGCCGCGATGGGTGTGTTCCTGGCGCTCGTGATCGCGTCTTATCTGTGGTTCCTGGCACTCGGGCGCCATAATCCGGGGCCCGTCCCCCTTCGCGCATGAACCGCCTCCTGCTCATTGCCCACGCGCCGCTGGCGCATGCCCTGCGCGCCTGCGCGCTGCATGTGTTTCCGGACTGCGGCAACGACGTGGTGGCCATTGACGTGCAGCCGCACACCAGCGCGGAGGAGTCGCTGGCGATGGCGCGTGTGGCGCTGCACCAGATCGAGGCTACCGCCCGCGCGGGCGACGGCGTGCTGGTGCTGACCGACATCTTCGGCGCCACACCCTGCAACGTGGCATCGCGGGTGGTCGACGGCCAGCGCTCGCGTCTCGTCACCGGGGTCAACCTGCCGATGCTGCTGCGCAGCGTGAGCTACCGCCACGAGCCGCTGGACACGCTGGTGGCGCGCGCGGTGTCCGGCGGCAACCAGGGCGTGATGCAGGTGGCGGTGGCCGCGCCCCAGAACCAGATCCGTCGCAAGCATGATCAGCGCGACCACGACCATCAGCAATAAGCTCGGCCTGCATGCCCGCGCGTCGGCCAAGCTCACCAAGCTGGCCGGCTCCTTTCCGTGCGACCTGTGGATCAGCCGCGGCGAGCGCCGCGTCAACGCCAAGAGCATCATGGGCGTGATGATGCTGGCCGCAGGCATCGGCAGCAGCGTCACGCTGGAAGCCGACGGCGAGCGCGAGGGCGAGGCGCTCGATGCGATGCTGGCGCTGATCGCCGACAAGTTCGGAGAGGGCGAGTGAGCTTCACCATCCACGGCCTGGCGGTCTCGCGCGGCATCGCCATCGGCCGCGCGGTGCTGGTGGCGTCCAGCCGGGTGGACGTGGCGCACTATTTCGTGCGCGCCGAAGAGGTCGAGGCCGAGATCGCTCGCGTGCGCGATGCGCGCAATGCGGTGGTCGAGGAACTGCAGCGCCTGCAGCACGACCTGCCGGCCGATGCGCCGCAGGAGCTCGGCGCGATGCTCGATGTGCACCTGATGCTGCTGCAGGACAAGGACCTGGAGCTCGGCGTGCGGCACTGGATCACCGAGCGGCTGTACAACGCCGAATGGGCGCTGACCACCCAGCTGGAGGTGATTGCGCGGCAGTTCGACGAGATGGAAGACGCCTACCTGCGCGAGCGCAAGTCCGACCTCGAGCAGGTGGTCGAGCGGGTGCTGCGTCACATGCGCGGCGGCGTGACGCTGGCGCATGCAGCGCAGGCGCGCGCCAGCCGCTCGCCGCAGCACAGCCTGCCGATCGATGACGACACCGAGGTGCCGCTGGTGCTGGTGGCGCACGACCTGTCGCCCGCCGACATGCTGCAGTTCAAGCAAAGCGTGTTCGCCGGCTTCGTCACCGACGTCGGCGGCAAGACCTCGCACACCGCCATCGTCGCGCGCAGCCTCGACATCCCTGCGGTGGTGGGTGCGCGCACCGCCAGCCAGCTGGTGCGGCAGGACGACTGGGTCATCATCGACGGCGACGCCGGCGTGATGATCGTCGCGCCCACGCCGATCATCCTGGATGAGTACCGCTTCAAGAAGCGGCAGATCGAGCTGGAGCGCGGTCGCCTCGCGCGGCTGCGCCACACGCCGTCGGTCACGCTGGACGGCCAGCGGGTGGAGCTGCTCGCCAACATCGAGCTGCCGGTCGATGCCGAGGCGGCGCTGACCGCAGGCGCGGTGGGCGTGGGGCTGTTTCGCAGCGAATTCCTCTTCATGGGCCGCAACGGTGACCTGCCCGACGAGGAAGCGCAGTACCTCGCCTACCGCCGCGCGGTCGAAGGCATGCAGGGGCTGCCGGTCACCATCCGCACCATCGACGTGGGGGCCGACAAGCCGCTGGACCACAGCACGCGCGATGCGGCGCACCTGAACCCGGCGCTGGGCCTGCGCGCCATCCGCTGGAGCCTGTCCGAACCGGCGATGTTCCTCACCCAGCTGCGCGCCATCCTGCGGGCGGCGGCGCACGGGCCGGTGCATCTGCTGATTCCGATGCTGGCGCATGGTGCCGAGATCCGCCAGACGCTGAACCTGATCCGGCAGGCGCAGGCCTCGCTGGACGCCGACCGCATGGTGCAGGGGCCGGTGCAGATCGGCGCGATGATCGAAATCCCGGCAGCGGCACTGACGGTGCCGATGTTCCTCAAGCACTTCGACTTCCTGTCGATCGGCACCAACGACCTGATCCAGTACACGCTGGCCATCGACCGCGCCGACGAATCGGTGGCGCACCTGTACGACCCGCTGCATCCGGCGGTGCTGCAGCTCATCGCGCAGACGATTGCGCAGGGCCGCGCGCAGGGCAAGCCGATCAGCGTGTGCGGCGAGATGGCCGGCGACACCACGCTTACGCGGCTGCTGCTGGGCCTGGGGCTGCGCAGCTTCTCGATGCATCCGGCGCAGATCCTGCCGGTCAAGCAGGAGATCCTGCGCGCCGATGCGGGGCAGCTCGAGCCGTGGGCGCAGCAGGTGCTCACCGCCGACGACCCGGCCGCAGCGATGGCGCACGACCCGGCGCTGGCCGCCAAGCCCGCGCCCGCGGCCTACGCGTCGGCTCAGGCCTGAGCGTCGGTGGTACGGGTGGGCCGCACGATCACGGCGGCTGCCACGATCAGGCCGGCGGCCAGCGCGATCGCAGGGCTTGGCGCATCGCCACGCCACCACAGCAGCAGGAGGGTGGACAGCACCGGCGTGGCAAAGCTCAGCACGCCGATGCGCCGCGCATCGCCGCGCTTGAGGGCGGCGTCCCACAGATAGAACGCCGCGCCCAGCGGCCCGAGGCCCAGCAGGCCGATCAAAAGCAGGTCACGCGCCGACAGGGCCACCGCCGGCTCCAGCCAGGCATGGCACAGCAGCGATGCCGCGCCGGACACCAGCGCGAAGCTGCCAATGGCAGCGGTGGGGAAGGGTGCCACCCGCTGCGTCATCAGCGAATACGACGACCACATGAAGGCCGCGCCAAGTGCCGGCAGATAGCCCCAGGCCAGGCCGCCTTGCAAGGCCGCCGCCGGGTTGCCGCCGGTGATGGCCAGCGCCGCGCCGGCAAAGCCCAGCAGCGCGGCGATCCAGTGGCGCGACTGCAGCTGTGTGCCGGGCAGGAACAGCGGTGACATCAGCACGATGCCCAGCGGCCAGAGATAGTTGACCAGGTTCGCCTGCACCGGCGGCGCGTGGCGCAGCGCGATGAACAGCAGGAAGTGGTAGCCGAACAGCCCGTACACGCCCAGCGCCAGCGTGCGCGGCGGCACCTTCCAGGCGCGCCAGTCAAAGCGCGACAGCGGCAGCGCGATCAGGCCGCCGACGATCAGCGCCAGGCCGGTCAGCAGGAACGGCGGCACATGGCTGAGCGACACCGACAACGTGGCCAGCGTCGCCCACAGCGCAATCGCGCCCAGCGCCAGCAGGTTGGCCTGGCCCATTGCTGAAACGTGACGCGGCGTTCAGCCGCGGGCGGCCGCGTGGCTCATCGCCGCCTGTGCAGCATGCGCCTGCTGGTCAGCGTGGTACGAGCTGCGCACCATCGCGCCCACCGCGGCATGGGTGAAGCCCATCTCGTAGGCCTTCTGCTCGAACATCCTGAAGGTGTCCGGGTGGACGTAGCGGCGCACCGGCAGGTGGCTGGTGGAGGGCGCCAGGTACTGGCCGATGGTCAGCATGTCGATGTCATGCGCGCGCATGTCGCGCATCACCTGCAGGATTTCGTCATCCGTCTCGCCCAGGCCGACCATGATGCCGCTCTTGGTCGGCACCTTCGGGTGCAGCGCCTTGAACTTCTTCAGCAGGTTCAGGCTGAACTGGTAGTCCGAGCCGGGGCGCGCCTCCTTGTACAGGCGCGGCACCGTCTCGAGGTTGTGGTTCATCACGTCGGGCGGCGCGGCCTTCAGGATCTCCAGCGCGCGGTCGTCGCGGCCGCGGAAGTCGGGCACCAGCACCTCGATCTGCGTCTGCGGCGACAGTGCGCGCGTCTGGCGGATGCATTCGACGAAGTGGCCGGCACCGCCGTCGCGCAGGTCGTCGCGGTCCACGCTGGTGATCACCACATAGTTCAGCTTGAGCGCGGCGATCGTCTTGGCCAGGTTGGCCGGCTCGTTGACATCCAGCGGGTCGGGCCGGCCATGGCCGACATCGCAGAACGGGCAGCGCCGGGTGCACTTGTCGCCCATGATCATGAAGGTGGCGGTGCCCTTGCCGAAGCATTCGCCGATGTTGGGGCAGGACGCTTCCTCGCACACCGTGTGCAGCTTGTGCTCGCGCAGGATCTGCTTGATCTCGTAGAAGCGCGTGGTCGGCGAGCCGGCCTTGACG
>Ga0129333_10002488_pt1 | contig 17187 bp, 6 predicted proteins | sample CPB6_08_DNA_FD_94474 | JGI IMG/M metagenome (GOLD analysis project Ga0129333, IMG submission 94474) | Freshwater to marine salinity gradient microbial communities from Chesapeake Bay, USA - CPBay_Sum_0.6_0.8_DNA | ecosystem: Environmental > Aquatic > Marine > Coastal | place: USA: Chesapeake Bay...
ATTGGTGTTCCCGAGAAGGTTTGGATGAAATTGAGAAGGACGGCATTTCGGAACACTCGGTGGAACAGGTCATAGAGAGCAACAGCAGAACCATAAACGCGCACCTTACTGCGCAGCAGGAGAAATGACAGATGGCAGTTCGTCTGATCAACACAGACAGCAAAGTTCCGTCGTACTCCGATGTGGATATTCTTTTCACGAAAAATCCCAAAACTGGAGACTTGTTAACGGTGAGCAACATGGCTTCTGTGAAACAATCCATTAGAAATCTATTGAGCACTTCTTTTGGCGAGAGGCTGTTTCAACCAAGATTGGGGTGCTCTCTACGAAATCTTCTTTTTGAGCCGATTGACGAGATTACCGCTATGGAAATTAGAGACAGGGTGATAGAAACTATTCGTAAACACGAACCTCGCATAGGAACTCTTTTGGTGGACGTGAGTTCTGACTCAGATGGAAACAGTTACATTGTGAATGTGGAATACGGAATAGCAGAAGTCAAAGAGACACAAACAGTAAATGTAACTCTTGAAAGGATACGGTAATGGCTACCAAAGGAGATAGTTTCAATCTGCTTGGACTGGACTTTCAGGAGGCTAAAACTTCTCTGAAGCAGTTTTTGACATCTCAATCAACCCTCAAAGACTACAACTTTGATGGATCTGTACTCAATACGATTCTCGATGTTTTGGCGTACAACACACATTACCAAGCGTTTTACGCCAACATGGTCGCCAATGAATCGTTCCTAGACACTGCGTCTCTTAGACAGTCTGTGGTTTCTCACGCAAAGGCTTTGGGATACGTTCCTTCTTCTATCAGAGCGTCTAAAGCCATAGTTGACATTCCTGCTCCAGCAGCAAGCGACAACACTTACTTGTCGAGAGGAACGGAGTTTGTGGGCACTGACGGGGACGGATTGCAGTATCGGTTCGTTTTGTTGGACACGGTATACGCTAACGGAGCAGATGAGGAATTCCAAAACGTGTCTATCCACGAAGGATCCTTGCGGAGAGTCAGTTATATCTACGACACAACAAGAAAGAACGGATATCTCTTAACGATTCCTAACGACAAAGCAGATGTGTCTACGCTCAAAGTTCGAGTTCAGGTTTCTCCAACAGACACCACTGGCTCTACTGATGTGTGGACCTACAGCACGTCTTACATTGACCTTACGCCAACTTCTAAAGTATTCTTCTTGCAAGAGAAGGGCAGCGGAATTTATGAACTGTTCTTTGGTGACGGCTTCTTGGGATCGAAGCCTGCTGACGGAAGCCTAGTAACGATAGAGTACATGGAAACAAACGGGGAAATAGCAAATGGCATTAGTACTTTCACTTGTCAGGTGTCTGGTTTAGGAACCGTTAGTACTGTGTCTGCTTCGTCTGGTGGTGCTGCTCCTGAAACCATAAGCAGAATCAAGTTTCTAGCACCAAAATACTATCAGTCTCAGTCTAGGGCTGTAACAGAAGACGATTACACGGCTAAAGTTTTCAAAGAGTATCCAAACACCGATTCCGTTGTTGTTTACGGAGGAGAGAGTGTGACACCGCCTCAATACGGAAAGGTGTTCATAGCAATAAAGCCGAAAACTGGATTAGCACTTACCACGGAAGAAAAGAAAAGTTTGGTGACTACTCTTCGGAGAAACGCTTCTGTTGTAACAGTCACTCCCGAGATAGTAGATCCTGATTACATCGAAGTGGTGTTTGATTCGCTCATCACCTACGATCCTTCTATTACTACTCTGACACCAGGAACAATCAAGGCTTTGATTGTTTCATACATCTTCAATTACTCTTCTACGGTAATGGAGAGGTTTGGGTCTAATCTGTACTTATCCAAGGTGTCTCAGGGTATAAACGCTTTGGATGACTCGATACTCAGCAACCAAACAAGCATCATGCTTCGCAAATCGGTGAATTTGTCTAAACTAGTGGAGAGCAAGGGTGTGAGTATAGAGTTCAAAAATCCTCTATACCATCCACACGACGGTCACTCGTCTGTGATTTCCTCATCGGCTTTTTCCCACATTGGTGATGACGGTTCAGTTTACGAGTCTGTGACTGTGGAAGATGACGGTAACGGCACTCTTAATTTAGTAGTACTAGAGAGTAATGGAGACGTTAGAGTAGTTCTTAGAGGAATAGGCACTGTTGACTACGAAACTGGTTCTGTACGGTTCAACACTAATTTCAAGCCAATCAGTCAAAACATATTCTTCGTGGTTACTGCTCAACCGTCAAACAAAGACATCTTCGTTTTTGAAAACAACATTCTGAGAGTTAGTCGGGCTTACTCTGATTCTGTGAAAGTTTCCCTTATCACACAAGAAACAAGGAAGCAATCTTTGAGAGGAAACAATGGCGGACATTAAGCAAATCATACTCAATACGAGTGATGAAGAATTAGAAGACGTGATTGCTCCTTTCATTGAGGAGCAGTTTCCTAAATTCATGCGAACCGACTACCGCAAGATTGTTTCTTTTGTCAAGGCTTACTACGAATGGTTGGACACACAGGGAAATCCTGGATATGTGATGGGAAAATTGGACACGGTTTCCGATGTTGACCGTAACGTGGACGAGTTCTATTCTCACTTCAAGAACACATACCTTTCTGCATTTCCTGAACTTTTTGCTACGAACACACTAGGAAACAAACCAAACAAAAAAACTCTCCTCAAGAAAATACGAGATTTCTATGGCAACAAGGGAACAGAAAACTCTTTCAAGTTTTTGTTCAGAGTTTTGTACGACAGTGATTTGGAAATCTACCTTCCAAAGAATGACATACTAAAAGTTTCAGACGGTAGATGGATTGAGCCTCGATCTGTAAAAACAACAAGTACGAACACATCCAACTTGTTCTCAATGAAGAACGGAGAAGCACTCCAATACAATGGATCGGGCGGTCTTATCGCATCTGCTACAGTGGAGTCAGTTGTTCAGTATTCCTTTGGCGGATTTCCTGTTACTGAATTTTTCTTGAGCAACATAAACGGAGATTTCTTACCCAACGAAAACATAGTCTTTAGGAAAGACACTGAAGAGTACACCGAAAAGACTTACAGTGTGCTGGGTGGATTTAATATTGAACTTTCTGGTTCCGGTTATAAGGTTGGGGATATTATTGCGGTTACCACGACTACGGGAAGTGGATTCTCGGCAAAGGTAGAACAGGTTGGTCTTGCCGGAGGCATTAAACGCATAGGCATTATCAATTCGGGCATAAACTACCCCACGGATGTTGTTGTGAGCATTGTTTCTGAAACAGGTGTTCAGACTGCAATAGTGAAAGCACTTCGTAGTGCAGTGACTGAGTATCCTGGATATTTCCTAGGAAACAACGGCAAAATTTCAAGCAACAAGCGAATTCAGGACGGACACTATTACCAAGACTTTTCGTACGAATTGAAGAGCGAAGTTTCATTCGATGTTTGCCATGAGGTATTGAAGCATCTGGTTCACCCTGCTGGGACTCGGATGTTCAATTCCATATCAATAAAAAAGAGCATTGATAATACTGTAACTTCATCTGCTCAACAAATCACTTTTGAAACTCCAGTGATAGGTCGATACACCCCCTACGCACTTCGCACATTCAATGACCTGCGCGGCGGGTACTTCTTGCCCAACCAAGTAAAGGGCGCGACTCTTCAGGTGTGGTTGAGTGGGTACAACATTGCAGGCAACACCAGCAGTGGAATCACCGCAGGATGGGGAGTGTTGCCTAACGCGTTTAGCATCGGCTCTGCCCCCGGTGGGAGAAGTGCTGACCGCGAAGACATATTTGGTGTGCGGCACTGGAGTAGTGTTGTTGGCGGACACACCTTTTCTCACCCTCTAGCGTATCCAAACTCCAATGTTTGGCTTACTCCCAATTTCCAACGAGAGTCACTGAATACCCATCCCACCGTTCGTATTCGTCCCGTGCAGTACAACTTTATTGGTCCTGCTTACGGAAGCGCACTGGTTAGTTTGGGATTCAGTGGTCCAACAATTGGTGCATTGGGGCTTTCTCTTGCTGCTTCGTATTTTGCTGTTGCCAAGCCTGGTCGCCTGACACAAATCAACGGTTTCGGCAACAACACCACAGGTAATATGCTGCTTGGTGACCGTGGAGCGTATCGTGGAATTATATTTGGATTAACTGGTGCCGATATCACCGTTCCTAAAATTGCAGCATTTAGTTTTAAATCAGGAACTGATATTAAAAGTATTATTGGGAGTATTGGTAAAACTGGAGAGTGGAAACTTATTTCTCATACTTTGGCTGTTGGTGCGGGCAATTCAGGGGCAATGTCGCTGTTTTTAGACGGAATTTGTTTGGGCACGGCAGCAACCGCAGGTATCGACCCAAACACTCATTCCATTTATAATTTTCAAGTTGGGCAACAAAATTCTAATACTCTTACTGGAGCATTCGACGGAGAGATTGCCGAAATTCTCGCGTACGAAGGCGCACTGTCAGACGGCGACCGCCAAAAGGTTGAAGGCTACCTTGCACACAAGTACAACCTGGACGGCAACCTGCCGCAGGGTCACCCGTACAAAACCACTCCTCCGGGTGCGTCCCTGCCTGCGGGTGGTTGGTGTGGATCGGCTGGAGATTTTTATCCAAACGGATACAACCCGTATATTGGTGTGAGTACTGAAATTGGACCCAATGGCAATTCTGCGTCCGTTGGTTCACTGTTCTTTAATTCAGGAATGGGGTACACGTACACCGTGATGGACGAGTTTGGGTTGACTGCACACAATCCTATTGGCGCACCACTAGGAGGGCTGACTGCTTGGACGCGAGGCAATGAGCAGCGTTCTGCACCTGACCAGTTTTCTGGACTGGTGCTGTGGTTGAAGCCGGAGAACATTGGTGTGTGTGGTGCTTTTGTTTCCGGCGCGTGCATGGATGTGTGGAGAGACGCATCTCCAAACAAAAATGACGCAATACCACCAACATGGGATTTTTGGAATGACGTTGCGCAAATAAACCACACTGCTAACACGGCTACTTCTTGGGGACGACACGTTTCCGACAACACCACACCAGTAACCAAACTGGCAGTTGTGTTTAACGGTGCGTGTGGAGGGTGGAAAACCGGCAGACTGTGTATCGTGGGCTTGTCTGAAAATCCTACTGCGGTGGGTGATGATGACATAGACAACTACCTGTACTCGTATGGTCCGTATGGTAGTTCGACTGAAACAAAAAGAAGAATTCTCTCGGGATTCAAAATTCCTGGAAAAAACAACAACATGATTGATAGTCAGACAGACTTGGTTACGGGAACCACTGTTTTGACAGCGTTTGACAACACGGTGTTTGAATTGGAGTACGTGGAACCGAATATCATTTTCCGTGTGGACGGGAGGGAGGCAAGACGAGGGTATGTTGGATACGGAAAGACCTATTACTTTGACTCGTCGTATTTCTTGGCAGGCGGAGATGCTGCAAACGCAGGAACCAGCGTAACAATCAAAGAATTGTCGTACAACGGCAAACGAGTAACGCCTGTGTTTGGTACGGTTAGTGCAGGTGTGACTACTAGTGTTTACGCTGGTGTCACGATTGATTCTTTACGCCCCAAAATTGCGTTCAAGCATTTGGGCATAACAGGAGCCACTGGCATATCGTTCAATGGTGGTGTGTTGTACAGTGCCGAAAGCACATGGGTCGGTTCAGGATCTGACGGTAAAACTCTTGGTGTAAAGGGCATAACATTTTATGCTGGATTCACCGGAGAAAAACTATTGACGGGCAGGCATTTCAACCTCACCAAACCAATAGTCACAAACACCAACAAAGACATGGATATGTTTGTTGTGTACCAAACATCAAGCGACGCATATGACCGAGGTGTTATGATCTGTAGTTCTTACCGATTTACTCGGCAAGAAGGGCACAGTCTTGCGTTTAGTGATGGGGTTGCGTACGCAAAATCATGGAACAACATAGACCGCACGCCAGCGTATCAGACTTCTGTATACTATTCTGTACAAGGCGGAGTGTTTAGGTATCCAAGCGCGGCTGGTTTGGCTAGCGCAACAGGACTATTTGGTTTCCGCCCACGTGGAGGATTTTTGGGTAACAGTGACGCGGAGTGCAAGACCATAGCATACGACCCGCACGTTTCGGGAGTTTGTAGTGGAGTGGTAATTGCCGAGGCTGCACGAGACACAGACGGCACGATTTACGCGTGGGTAAACGGGGACAGGGCAACCAATTTCTCCCGTTCAACCGGACGGTACGTGGCAAATGCTGTTGGAAACGCATCAGAGTCTCCGTTTCCTGTTTCGGGTGTAACCATGAGTATTGGTAGATTTGGATCTCTATTAAGATCAACACTTTCGGCTGATTCTAGTTTGGTTTTTGGTTCTCAGGCATGGGTAAACGCTGCTCTAACTAATGCGTCTTACGGGTTTGAGGGGGTTATCTACGAGGTGATAGTCTACGATAGAAAACTAAGTGAAACCGAGCGACAGGGTGTGTATGCGTACTTGACTCGTAAGTACGCCACTCTTTTGGAGACTAAAATGCCTGATGCGTTTAGACTAAGTCACCCAAGCGCATTCGCTCATGGGATCACATACTGGGACATAGAAAACCATCCCAACAACAAGAATCTATCGACTATACCTTTTGGTTCAGAATTTTCTGGCATACCACTGCTCAGATTCTTTGCTCTTCCGGATTCAATATACAACTCATCGGGTACGGTTCTGTCAGACGGAACTGTGTTGAACAACGATACATACACGAACGTAGGACTGTAAAGGGGTATAAATGGCTAGTTACATCAAAGCATCACTTGAACGCTCGTACGCTGAAAGTTTTCTCAAGGAACTGGAACGAAACGAGAATCAGTACTTCTTTTTCGTAGCCAAAAGCACTCCTTGGACGAACGATACGTCTCCTCCGGTGTACTCGGATACGGATTCGTCTGAATACGATGTGATGAACAACATCATTGCGTACAAGAAACTGTCTCCAGAAAAAATACTCTTTGCTCTACCAAGATATACATGGCAGAGCGGAACCATTTACGATGAATATAAAGACACTGTTGAACTTTTCGATGCAGATGACCCTAAACAGTTTTATGTGGTTACGGATGACAACAATGTCTACAAGTGCTTGAAATCAGGAAGCGGGACTTCTACAGTAAAGCCAACACAGACTTTCACTGAACAATTCACTGGCTCGGATGGATACACGTGGAAATACCTTGCTACTGTGAGAGAGGGGGATCTTCCTTACGAGTTGACGGATTACTTGCCCATCAATTACGCAACTCTGAGCACAGATACCGAAACCACAAATCAGTACAACGCCCAACTCACCTCTGTAGCGGGTTCCTTGACCCGAGTAGAGGTATCTAACTTTGGAACTGGTGTGTCTTGGGGTGTGTACTCAAAAACAATTGCTAGAACCGCTAGTAGTGGTGCTGCGGTGATAGATATTAGTTTTTACGACAGAGTAACCAACACTCTAACAGTAACAGACCCCCCTTCCATTGCCAAGTTTACAGGCACATCAAACGAATACGTTGGATACGTTGTCCGAGTTGAAAAGTGTGAGCGCAATCCAGCAACAGTGAATAACTACGGAATAATAAAGAGTGTAAGCGGTATAGGAACAAACACATTAACCATAGTTCTTGAAAACGATGTCATACCGTTTTATGTCGAGGCTTCAAACGGTGGATTTATTACATCGGTAGAAATACTGCCTCACGTAAAGTTCACGGGAAACGGCAAAGGCGCATACGGTTTTGTGAGTACGAACAACAGCAAACAAATAACAGCGTTCAATTTAGTGGGCAAAGGCAAGGACTACTCTAAAATTGAATGCACAGTAGTCAGCAGCAAAACTGCCACTACAGTCCATCCCACCATAACACCAGTTCTGTCTCCAAAGGGAGGTCACGGATCTAACATATTGAATGAGTTGAATGTGAAAGACGTGATCGTGGTGGTTGAGATCAACGAGTTTGATTCTGAAAAATTTGTTGGCGGTGGAGCGTATCGTCAGTTTGGGATAATTAAGAATCCTGTTTTGTCTGATGGCAGTAAACGACTGGCTGGTTCTGAGGCTCCGTTCTTCAGAGACATTAGTCTGCAAGGAGAAGAAGAAAGCGGAATAATTTCTTTGGTGGACAGTATATTCAACGGAGACTACGCGAACGTCATAGTGGGAGCAGAGAGTTCTTCTTCGGCAAAGGTTGTGTCTATAAAATCTAGAGAAGAACCTATTCTGCTAAAAACACAAAACAGTTCCAGTGATTTTTTCACCTATCAGGATCGCAAGAACCGCTTCAGACTTCGTATAGATCAACCAGTAGAATTCTTCCCTGGAGAAATAGTCAAACAGATTATTCCAGCAGGAACAGACTTTACTCAAGGTGCGGGTGTGTCGTACGGATTCGATATCACCTCTAGTGGTTCCGTAGTGAATGTAATAGGACTCACTGTTTCCGTGGAACTGCAAAGCGATTACGGATTTGTTGCTGGGTCTACGGACTTGATCGGTCAGTCAAGCGGAAAGACTGCTTCGATTGTACGTATTTACCCCGCTTACGGAGAGTACGTTTGGGTCATAAACGCCAATCCAGGAACACCCACTGTCTATAATTTCGGAGATGTATTCAGCAAAAACTTCTTCAGAGTGGTGGATGTCGGCAGTGCTTACTTTGACACCGACAGAACTCCGTCTTATCGAGGACTCCACAAACTCACTGTATCCACTAGCGTGAGTGGTCACACGGGTGGTCTTGACATTACTTCTGCTGCATTGACCAGAAATTCGTTCTCTGAAGGCGATTTGGTTGTTCAGGGCACAACAGGAACAAATAGAGATTACGCTTACGGAACAGTTTATCACTGGGAACTAGTTAATCCTTCTTGTGGGTTCTTGTATCTCACGAATGTCACAGGACAGTTCAAGGGAGTGTTCGGTACTAGAGCGTCAGAGGCATACGGCGTGACTGGAACGACTCTTGGACAATATGTGGTATCGTCGGTAGATCCACCAGAAATTCTTCCTACCTCTGGGGAGATTCTATACATAAACAATGTTCGCCCAATACAGAGAACAATTGGACAAAAAGAAGAGTTCAGAGTGCGTTTGGGCTTCTAAGAGGAAGACATGGCATACGACCAAACAATCTTTAACATAAACCCGTACTACGATGACTTTGACTCCGAAAAGGGCTTTTTGCGAGTTCTTTTCAAGCCAGGTTACGCTGTGCAAGCGCGTGAGTTAACGCAACTACAAACGATTCTTCAGAGTCAAATTTCAAAAATTGGGGACCACCTGTTCAAAGACGGTTCTCGTATCGTTGGTGGTGGCATTACAGTTAGAAATGCAAACTACGTTATGATTACTCTTGATGATGTTGGTACATCTGTATTTGGTGTCACAGACTACGAGCAGTTCTTGGGTGGATATTTGGTCAGCGTTGGCAGCACGGACTTCCGAGCAAAAGTTGTCCATTACATTGCTCCGGATGCTGGTTCGGACGAAAAACTTATTTTGGTGTACGATCTTATATCGGGATCAAGTGTTCCTCCGAGTTTCAATTTTGTTAAAGACGAGCAAGTGGCGTTTGCGAATGTGTCTCCCGCAACGGCTACCTACGCAACAACTGGGGTTTGTAAATTAGTTACCGTTGATGAAGGAATTTTTTATATCGACGGGTTCTTTGCCAGAAACCCTATGCTTACATTCTCTCCGTATAGAGTAGTAAGCGGAACAACTTCTTATAGAGATTTGACTTTCGGAACTGAGTTTTCACTTCTGACAAAGAAGATAGGTTTCTCTATAACTCGTGATGCGATCACAGAGCAAGAGGACTCCACCCTGAGAGATCCGTCTATCGGTTCATACAACTATAACGCTCCTGGTGCGGATCGTTACAAGATAGTGTTTGAATTGGATCAATCGGATGTCACGACAACTCCACAAGACTTCATCGAACTCATCCGTATTGAATCGGGCAAGATTACCCGTAAAGTAGAAAAGATCACATACGGAGAGATACAGAATGTTTTGGCTCGTAGAACGTACGATGAATCCGGTTCGTATGTGGTTTCTCCGTTTGAAACAACGGTTAGGAGAAATGCAAGCAACACAACGAAGTTTGATTTGCAGATGGGTCCGGGAAAGGCTTACGTTTTAGGCTACGAACTTGAAACGCGATATCCTCAAACAATAGGAATTACTCGCGCACACACAAGCAGTGATCCCAATCACATCAAAACTGAAAGCAACACCTTCAGTTACCTTATTGGAAATTACTTGGGGATCTCGGTCGGAAATGCTAACAATTTTGGTGTGACTTACGCAAACAACTTGGTCAGTATTGGTGCTGGTTCTTCGTTGGTTGTGTTTAGAGCAGGATCCAATCCTGCGTCTCCAGGATCTGTTGTTGCAACTGGTTTCCTTCACGGACTGGTTCCGTACATTGATCGCGCTCAGGGCAGCACAGGTTACCTTGCGCGGGCTTATCTGTACGGTGTTAGTGGAAATGTTTCTAATGCTGGGTCTGGATTCATCTACGGTCACACATCAGGCTCTGCTAGTACGTCAGGAAAGACACTAGCATTCTTTGGTCCAGTTTCGGGTTCTTTGCTTGGAAGTTTGACTGGTGTAGAGAATCAGTCTTTGGTGTATACTATTGAACCTGGATATGCCATTAATGACGTAACCCAGTTGACCATGTACAGTAAACTAGTGACAAACAATATTCTTCCTACCATGACAGGAAACGTGGTACAGTATGAAGTTACTCGCTCTAATCTGACCCAATCTATTCCGAATGCTGCCACTGCAACTTCTGTTTCTTTCATAGACTACTTGAACGGTTCACCAACCAATCAAGGTGTGCTTGATCAGATTGAAATAGTGTCTATGGATCCAGTTCTGGCTGGTCAGGCGTTTACACCCACAGCCGCACCGGGTGTTACTCTCAGCAATGGAGGAGCGGCTGGCAGCACTATCAGACTACAAGTTCCAAACTCCCCCAATCTGCGTGGATTCACTGCTGGAGCAACGAACATCAATGTTCGGCTTGTTGTTCCGGTAAAATACACTCCCGTCCTGACCGAAAATCCTCCTGCAAGTTTCAGATACAAAACAGCGCAAACCGCTACCACACCAGCCATAGCAGTTTCTACTGCCAAAAGAACCGACGATGTGGGAAGATTTTACTTTGAGTTGCCTCGTGTTGACGTTTTCTCGGTTTCTTCTGTTTTGATAACACCAGGAAACACCGATATCACTGATGACTTTGAATTGGATGACGGGCAGAGAGAAAGTCACTATGAAAACTCCAGACTGTACATCAAGAAGACGGCAGAAGGTCTTGCTCGATACACCAGTTCTCCCGTGTCGTTTGTGGTTAACTACTCGTACTTTGAGCACAAGGGACTAACTGCGGGACCATTTATTGGCAAAAAATCATACCCAGGCATAACTTACGAAAACATTCCGCTGTTCACGAATCCTAGAACCGGAAAAACGGTTTCTTTGGCTAATTGTTTGGACTTTAGGCGCACAGGACTAACAGCAGAATCTGCCATGCTCAAGCCGTATGGCGGGTACGAATTCTCGTCCATTACAGAGTCTGGTACAGCAGTTTCGTATAATCACTTCTTGCCAAGAATAGACAAACTGTGTCTCAAACCAGATCCTGCTGACGGTTCTGCTCTGTTTTTCGTGGTTACTGGTGTTCCTGATCTTGCTCCTATTGCACCACCCGATCCGCTAGACGGTTTGGTTTTGGCAACAGTGACTGTGCCTGCATACACGCACAATCCAGAGGACATTGTGTTTACTCCCGCAAATAATCAGCGATACACTATGGCTGATATTGGGAAACTGGAAAAGAGAATTGATGATGTTGAGGTTTTTGCCAAACTGTCAATTTCTGAATCTGAAATCGACGCTCGCTCGTTGAAGACTTCCGCTTCAGCAAATGAACCACTCAAGACATCTATTTTCTCCGATGAATTCTACGGTCACTCTACATCTGATGTTTCGTCATCGGATCACGTTTGTTCTGTAGACTTTGAGCGCGGAGAGTTGCGACCGTATTTTACAAACAGTCGAGTGTCTTACACCGACAGCGGGGTTACTAGAGTTACAACCAACACTTTTGTCAGCAATGACGGGGTTGTTGGGTTGACTTACTCTGCCGCTGATTACATTTCAAACATTCAATTCACGAAGAGAGTCAAGCCAAATCCGTCAAACGCGGTTAACTGGCTAGGCACACTCAATCTTAGTCGTCAAATTTTCCCGTATTTTGATACCGGATACCGTGCTGTGGTCAAGACCAATTCGTTGTTGGAAAACGACAACTGGGTTGGTTCAAACGCAGGAAACTCTCGCGGGTTCGGAACACAATGGAATGATTGGGAAAGCATTTGGACTGGTATTGAGGAGGTAGAAGAAGAACAGGATGACATTCAAAAGCAGATACTGGAAACTCCTCGGGTAGATTCGCAGTCGTCTATCCCGTCTGTTAACTCTGGAAATGTCAGGTCGGGAGTTAATCGTGGGGTTCTTTCTGTCAATCAGAAGAACAGTAACTACATTCGTTCTCGCAATCTTCGCAATAGAATTCGGCGTAAGGTTGGGTCAAGAATTGTTGACAATAGTGTTGTTCCGTATTTCCCAACAACAACTGTCGGGGTTACGGCTTTTGGGTTGAAGCCCAACATGAATTCGAGCAGTGGGCTGGCACTGTATGTTGATGATATAAGACTGGTGACAAATCTGACCACGAACGAAAACGGAACGTGCGAAACATCGTTTACTATTCCGTCGTCTACGTTCTTGGCTGGCACCAAATCTGTTCGGATTAGCGATAGCAGTACTGTTGAGAACTGCACAGTGAGCGCAGAAGAAAACATTTACTGCTCTGGCGCACTTCTGCAACAAGACTCTGGATCGTATTCTACACGACCTCCGACTCTTCGCAGAAGAACAGTAAACAGCGAAACGATTTCTAAAGATCCCTTCAACAAGAGTCAAGACTCTTTGGCTAACAGTAATCCCACAGAGCCACTGTCTCAAACTTTCTTTGTTGACAAGGTAACCAATCCCGAAGGAATTTTCTTAGACAGTGTTTCTCTGTATTTCTACGGCAAAGACACAATTCTTCCTGTTACTGTAGACATACGACCTACTGTGTCTGGATACCCGTCGCCATCAGTGATTATGCCGTTCAGCACGGTTGTCAAGATGCCTTCGGAAATTTCCATAAGCAAGTCACAACCAGTAGAAACGCAGTTTAAGTTCAGCACTCCTGTGTATTTGCAACCAGGAGAGTACGCCATCTGTATAACAACAAATAGCAGTGAGTACGAACTATTTGCAGCAGATGTGAGTGCCAATAGTTTTGACCAATCAGGCAGAGCAGGAAACAATCAGTTGGTTGGAACCCTGTTCACGCCTCAAGGATCATCTACAATCGTACAGGACAACAACACCGATCTTATGTTCAAGGTTTCTCGGTGTGCGTTTTCGGCATCAACCGGAACCATTCAGTATAGTAATTTGCTTAACTGTCAGAATCGTCAAGTAATCAAGATTTACGCACCGGAAGTTGTTCCCACTGACTGTTCTGTATCCAGAACATTGCAGTCTTCTGTGGGAGGCAGTGTGTTGTTTGGAAACAACGAATCTGTGTATATGCAAACTCTGTTTGGAGCAAATCCCAGTGTTACTTACAATTTGAAGAGAGGCGTGGCTAATACCGTTTCTCCACTGGTTGACATTCAGGCTCAGTACGGTACGTCGGTACAGATGTATGGAGGTCTTGGAGCATCGAACTACGTTAGTAGAGCCGTAGAATTGCCTGAAAACATTGCTTCTGATGGAATAGCAGTGTTTGTTAATGCAAATATTCCAAGCGGATCAAGCGTCAAGGCGTACTACAGAGTTGCTTCTGTGGGAGAAACGAACATCTTTGGGAAAACTTGGCAACCCCTCACTCAGGTTTCCACACCATTTACCAGCACCAGTGAAATTGACTACAGAGAGATGGTGTTCAGAACTACTGCTCCTGTGTCTCCGACATTCAAGATTTATCAAGTTCGTTTGGAATTGTCTTCGTCCTCTTCCACACCTACTTACTACCAAACTCCAGCAGTTCGTAGTGTAAGAAGTGTTAGTTTCATTAACCCATGAGCAGCAGATCGTATAAACGAGACAACTCGACAGGAAGTCTGATTCTTCACGATCAGGCAGCGGTCGAGCAGTTTTTAAAAGGCAAAGAAACTGCGGTTGAAATAAACGTGATGAAGACAGAGATAGATACTCTGAAAGAACAATTGCAGGCACTGCGCGACCTACTAATTCAAAATAAGAGTAACTGAAAATGGCAATTAACACCGGACCAGACTCAAACACCTACCAAATTCCTGAAGTTGAACTAGGGGATACTTTCAATACTTGGAGAGATATTACCAATCTCTCTGTCTATAAACTGAATAAACTTCAGTCATATAAAGGTGTTAGTGGAGACGAACTCACCGTATTGGACTCTCCGAGTGGAACATTTACATTCAGACTGTCGGACAATATTCAATATGGTCACACCTTTCAGGGGTCAATTCGCTTTACAAACGGTGTTACCTTTGATGGCGATGTTACATTCAATGCCAATACTTTTACCGTAAACGCAAACACAGTCACTATTGATGACTACAGTATTGTTTTGGGTGCTAGTTCTGCTGCAAACGACACAGCAATTAATACTGCTGGTGGTGGTGGTGTTTTTCTGTACAGAGGAACAGGTGGAACCGCGGAATGGGTTTGGCTTGCAAATCAGATTCACGGATTTACGGGGCTGTGGAGATCAAACGCCCACATAGGATTTAGTGGATCAACGCACGGAATAGTTCCAAGCGGAAACGGTTTGTTGCCAGTGCACGGTAGCGGTATTCGCGTGGACGGTGGTGCAACAACAGAACACGGTTTTCAGGTGCGAACTCTTACAGATTCGGCAGAAGCCAATCGTGTAATCGAGTTTTCTCGTTACAGCCTCGCAGGTTCTACTGCTTTCATGGAAGTTTTGAATGGAACCACATACGGCGAACGACCCTTTGTCAAGATAGAAAACGGTGTCAATAGAAAAACAGTAAAGACATCGGGAGCACACTTGTTCCAGTTTGGAACACCTGTTCGTTACGATGCAGGTAGTGCAAACAAGTATGTTGCTGCTGAAGCAGACAACTCATCAAACTCAGAAGTGATCGGTATCGTATCCGACATCATATCGGCAACCGAATTTGAATTGACTTTTGTTGGAGAGATATTCGGTAATTTTGGATCTGTTTTGGAAGACTCTGGCGGACAACTAGTAGAGGGATCGGTTTACTATTTGAGTCCATACAATCCAGGAAAAATAACCAGTGTACAGCCTCTTGCTGGCGGTCAGGTGCAGAAGGCACTAATGATTGCAACAGGTGTGAAATCTGCAATGGTTTTACCGTTCACTGGTGGTGAACTTGCTACGCCTGTGCAAATTTCAAATGCGTCTTCTATTACTACCCGATTCAACCAGTTGAACCGATTCAACATTGGAGACTTTGTTCGATTCAAAGCGCATCCTGCGGGGGTGACGTTACGGTATTTTACAAACGCTACAAACAATGGAAACACAGCAGAACAGTATCACCCAACTGGTATTTTCGTTAAAGCACAGGCAAATACCGCTGCCGAGGCAGAAGTTGCTGGTATGGTTGTTGCTGTTGGTGGTGCAACGGGCAACAACGTAAACAACTTGGTGTACCAAAATTTTGATGTTTTGGTTGACGGTTTCTTTGACGGCATCACGTACACGTACAGCACAGCACTTACACCTGGAAATGTGTATTGGTTGGCTATAAATTGCGCAGGAACTATTCCTGCCTCGTATCCAGCAAATCACTCTACTTCACTGGAAAGCAGTGTTTCGTCCTTTCAGACCAGTCCTCCAACGGTTTCGCAACAGGTTTCAAAGGCAGTGTTTTTGGCAACAGGTGCACGAGCCGGATACCTGTACGCAGACAGAGGCGTGCTTGGTGGTGTAGTTACAGTTCAGGGTGCTTCTGTTGATGTGGGAAGAATACTTGTAACGGATCTTAGAGACGGTGTTAGTGGTGACTTGGTGATTTCTCGTTACAACGGAGCAATTCAAGGCACTGAGTCCATGAGAATTGCTGCGGGAAGTGCGTCCTTTGCCAACAGTAAAGGTATAGCAGGATACGTTGGAGTAGGCAGTGGTTGGAGCAACTGGGCTAACGGTCCAGCAGGAAACAGAATAATTGCTCCACTGGATGTCATAGGTCACATTAGAATCGGGGAAACACTGGCTGCTACCCCTGACGGCAGACCTCTCATCATTAGTCGATTCGCAGCCACTGATGCAGTCAGTGGAACTTGTGCTGAATCGTACAACGTGATTGGAACGCAATACGGAACTGCAAACCTGCAAATCAATTACGGTGTGCAGGGAGCAACAAAGTCTTCTCTGTACACGTCTACCATTTCTGGTTCTATCCCAAAGAGCAGTTTTGTTGTTGGTGTTTGCGCTACTCAAGGCGAAGGTATAATCTCTTTCTTGAGTCAATCTTCCACCAATACGCCAATAAACGGAACGTCTACCCTTACGGAACACTTCCGTATGAGTGGACCAACTGCGTACTTCTCGGGTAGCGTTGGATTTGGTGTTAGTTCTCCTCTGCTCATTTCAGGATACGGCAGATCAGTAACTGTTGCATCCACCACTGGAGCAGCGTTGGTGCTTTCTGATACTGATACCACATCAGGATACCGAGTAGGGTTCTTGTCGCATCAAGACGGAGTTTTACGGTTGGGTAAAGCGGGTGATGCAGGAACTTCGCCTGTGGCTCAACTAACCATCTTGAACGACGGAAAAACCGGAATCGGTACAGAAACACCCACCCAAGCACTCCACGTAATTGGGCAAATACTCGCAAGTGGTGATATTACTGCTTTGTCCGACAGTCGTTTGAAAACCAACATTACTGCGCTGGAAGACGCGTTGAGCAAGGTTCTTAAACTAAACGGAGTTCTGTACACAAACAGCGAGGGAAACCGTAGAACAGGACTTATTGCGCAAGACGTTATGACTGTTTTGCCTGAAGCCGTTCACGGGGGCAGCGAGGGCGA
>Ga0129333_10002489_pt1 | contig 17184 bp, 30 predicted proteins | sample CPB6_08_DNA_FD_94474 | JGI IMG/M metagenome (GOLD analysis project Ga0129333, IMG submission 94474) | Freshwater to marine salinity gradient microbial communities from Chesapeake Bay, USA - CPBay_Sum_0.6_0.8_DNA | ecosystem: Environmental > Aquatic > Marine > Coastal | place: USA: Chesapeake...
AACAACATCCCAGAAGAATTTTTTTTGGAAATTTCTGGTCTTAAAAAACATCCTGTTTTAAACCGTCCACTGCTAAAGAACTATACTATTGACGAAACAACTATAGCAGCAAAGCGGTGGAAAAGGCAACGTCTATCAGCACACTAAAACCGGGTATCGAGAAGATATTGGTTTGGTTTTAAGGTCTAACTGGGAAGCCAACTTTGCTAGAATACTAAAGTTGTATGATATTGATTTTGAATTTGAACCAACTGTGTTTGCGTTTCCAATTAAAAGGGGAACAAAAGCATATACTCCAGATTTTTATATTAAAGAAAAAAATATTTGGGTAGAAGTAAAAGGTTTTCTTGATCCGAAAAGCAAAATAAAACTAAAAAGATTTAAAAGATATTACGAAAAAGAATTTAACAATTTAGTTTTTGTTATAAGCAAATTTAATTCAGACGCAAAAGACTTTGCGAAAGAGTTGGGAATAAAAAATATTATTTTTTACGAAGATATCAGATCCTTTTACGCAGACAAAATTTTGAATTGGGAAGGAAAGTAATGGGATCGTATAAGGAACAATATTACAATTTGGCTGAAGAAGAAATGCAACAGCTAATAGCAGAAGCTAAGTCTGGCAACCAAAGATCGCAAAAAGAACTTATAAAAGTATTTAATAACTTTTTGACCAAGTATACGACAATGTTGTACTACGGTAAGTATAATCTTAATGACTATGACATAAGAAGGTTTACTTCCCTTTTCGTTAAAGATTCATACGTCAGATTTGCTCTGTTAAAAAATAAATTGAATATGGCTGGCTATAAACATGTAAACGAAGTGTTGAGACGGCATAACATATATGGCAAAAAGATACCGGCGATGAGCAGGATGTTAGACAGACAGTCGATATGACATTTTTTCAGTGCATTGCAAGATACCAAAGAAAAGACTCTGAAAAAGGACCCATACCTTTTAGTCGGATTTTTGTATAGTTATTTTTTTTACTTGCTAAAGAAAAATGTGGATACATTTTTAATAGATCAATTGGGAAGAAAGAGTTTCCCACTTTTATCCGATGAGTCTTCTGAAGATAAGGATGAACAGCAAAGACAGGTTGGCTTTAAGGCGCCACCAGAAGAAAAGGACATGCATGAATTCTTAGCCACAGAAGAAATAAATGAATTTTGGATTCTTGGAGAAAGCTGTGCAGAACCATTTTCAAGTTTAACGGTTCAAGAAAGACAGCTGTTAAAGTGGAGATATGTAGATGGCTTGAGGTCAAGTCAAATAAGTGAAAAAATTTCAGAACATCCAAATACGGTTAGAGAACATTTATCAAAAACAAGAGATAAAATACTTCGAATTGTGGTAGAATCTAAGATGGAAGATGTAATAAATTTCCTAGATATGAAGTAGGTGTAATGAATATACATACAATGCAAAAACTTAATGAGCTTCTTAGGGAATTTATAGACCCACAAATTCAAGAAATTGTGACCGCTTACGCATCAGGACAAAAAGACTCTGAGTATTTTATTACAATACCAGATATAAATACGCTAGATCTTGGTATACACGAGTTAGCCTCCTTGGTTGCTAGAACCTCTAACGTTTATGGAAGAATAGCAAGATTTGCCGGGATGGCCAGAGCCCAATACAAGCTAATAGAGGGATCATACAAGAGAGTTTATAAGGCAAATAGAGTGGGTAAAAATGAAGCAGAAAGAGAAGCAAACGCATTAGGGGCAGCAGAAAGCGAATACACCGCTTTGGTAACAGCTGAGTCTATAGTGAGCCTGGCTGAATCAATGGAGTCCGCTGCTCGAATAGCTTCTGAATCAGCTAGAAAATTGATAGATAAAGTTCAGTCAATGCAGATAGCCACGGCAAGGGAAGAAAAAGGCTTCTATAACGAAAAAGATTTTAGGACGTATTAGAATGTATATAGGTCATTATAAAGCAGTTAATTCTGCTAACGAATTTTTTTCAGAACCAAGAAAAGATTTAGACTTTCCTACTCAAATTTCTTATAAAAAAGAAAGATATTCCCTCTTTGCTACGCACATGGTTAGCACGCCAAAGCAACTAAAAAACCTTCAGTCAAGAGCGAAGCAGTACGGCATTAAGACAAATGTAAAGATATAGAGCAGTGAATATAGAAGTATTTTGCGACGGTGCCTCTAGGGGGCAAGGCCAAAAAAGGATTGGTGAAGCATCTTGTGCCGCTGTAGTTTATAAGAATAGAAAAAAAGTAGCTCAGTTCGCCAGAGGCCTTGGTTTAAGAACCAATAATGAAGCAGAATTTGAGGCTGTTATATCTGCACTTTTAATATGTTCTATGTCCGATTTTTATGATCCAATTATCTATACAGATTCAGCAGTTGTTGCAAATCAAATAAATGGCAAATGGAAGTGTAGAAATAACTCACTACTCCCCCTGCTTATGACTATTGAAGATATAAGAGAAGAGTTCAATTTCAAGGTTGTTCAAGTTGAAAGAAGTTTTGTTTGGGAGCCTGACGAACTATGCAATCAATTTCTGGATAAACTAGAAGAGAAAAAGCAAAAGCATAAAAAAAATATGATATAATCATGTTATGACAATTTCATACAAAGAAAATTACCCAATCGTTATTGGTCTAGCAGGAAAAGCTGGTAGCGGAAAAACCTCTGTTGCCGAATCGATATGCCCCAAGGGCTCGATGGTTTCTTCTACCTCGTCATCTATTGTGTGGCAGCATATTTTCTACGCACTACCGCTGTACGAACTTGCCTCAATAAAAAAGAATACAAAAGGGTTAAACGAACAGTCAAGAAGACTGTATGCAATTCATAACGTTTTGTATGATCTTTATGGTGGATCCCCGATAGGTTTTGTACCAGACTATAAAGATTTAGTACAGATGGTATTTGAAATCGAATCTCTTCCGATAGAACCAGAGGGGATAAAGCCAAGAAACTTTCTCCAAAAAGTTGGAGACATATGCAGATCGCATAGAGCAACGTGTTTTTCAGACTGGGCCATAATGAAATCTGTAAAAATGCATCGACAATATTCTTCGGCACTACCAGAAGATAGTGAGAAATTACCTTTCGCAGTTATTATTTCTGACGTAAGATTTGAAAACGAAGCTGATTCTATTTTAAAACAGCCAAATGGAATTGTGATTGTATTTGATGCTTCAGACGAAACTTTAAATGATAGAATTATCAAAAGAGATGGTAAATCTCTTTCTGAGGAACAAAAAAATCATCACTCAGAAAAACAGATAGATGTAATAAAACAAAAAGCAACGTATGTTTTGAATACAGATGGCATGTCCCTTGAAGAGCAATCTTCAAGTACGTTAAATCTTATAACAAACATTCTAGAAAAAGTAGGAGTATAAATATGCCAAAAATTACCGAAAGCGCCTTAGAGCAGTCAGTTTCACCGACCATGGATGCAGTAGTCTCAACTCATCAAAAGCTAACCGTTAAAACAGAACCAGTCATGACTGTAGCAGTTGGTAGAAAAATTAACACAGGAAACTTTGAAAACGTAGATGTTCTTGTTTGTTTGACTGTCGGATTAGAGGGCGCAGATCCTAAAAATATAGAAGCTTTTTCTGAAGCTGTTAAAGAAGCCGCCGCTCAAACGTTTGCGCTAGCGTCCAGGGAAACAGCAGAAAGATATAATCTCATTAAAGACGCTCAGCAGGGTAGATAATTTGCATTTTATCTATTTAACCGATACTATATAAACATACTCAATTTAAAATAAAGAGGTACAAACATGAAAAAACTATTATCATCACTTAAAAAGCTATTAGGTAAGCCAGAAGTTGTTGTACTTAAGTCAGCAGTTGCTGACGCCGTACAAAAGGCAGCACAAGACGTAAGTGTTTCTGCCAAAAAGGCTGCTGACGAAGTTGCTAAGTCCGCAGAGCAAGCTGTTGATACAGCAGTTGCTTCTGTTAAAAAGGCAGCTAAAAAGCCGGCCACAAAGAAGACAACTAAAAAGACGAAGTAATGTCCCTTGCTAAAGCAAGAAAGTCTTCTAGGGATAAAAATCCAAGGCCTGCTAGATAGGTTATGGTATTTAAAGGAAATATCTATATTAGTGGTCCGCGAATGGGGACTAACAATTCAAATAAAGGTATTGACTTGGCAATTAAAAAGACTAGATCTAAAAGAAAAAAAGGCAGAAAAGTAAATGGCAATAAAAAGAGGTCGTGAGACATTCGCTCGGCTACAATAAGCCAAAGCGTACTCCAAACCATCCCAAAAAAAGCCACGCCGTTTTAGCAAAGAGTGGATCGCAAGTTAAGCTGATTAGATTTGGGCAGCAGGGCGTGTCTGGTTCACCCAAGAAAAAGGGTGAATCAACAGCCTATCGTAAGCGTCGTGAATCTTTTAAGGCACGCCACGCCAAAAACATAAAAAAGGGTGTAATGTCTGCAGCCTATTGGGCTGATAGAGTAAAGTGGTAAGGTCTTATTTATGTCTAAATATGTCAAAACTTCAACTCCTGAACCGAAGGCGGAATCAGAAAAAGTTGAAACAAAAACAAAAAAAACAACTAAGAAAAAAAATAAGGAGAAATAACCATGATGAAAAAAATGAAAGATGACAAAAAGATGATGGGCAAGAAGATGAAACCAGCTAAGAAAATGGGCGGCAAGAAGATGAAGAGCTCAAGCAAGAAAAAGATGGGCTACTAATCATGGCTATGAAAAAGAAGGCTCCAGCTAAAAAAGCCGCAGCAAAAAAGAACGGTAAGATGTCAGGCTTGACACCGGCTCAGCAGAAACTTCCTCCTTTTATTAAAGCAGCTATTGCAAAGAAAAAGAAGAAGAAATAATATCTTTTATAATGGCTAAAAAGAAAACCGCTTACCAAAAAAAAATAAGCAAGGTTATGGATGAGTATGGTAAGGGAACTCTTCACTCTGGAAAGGGTGGGCCAGTAGTAAAATCTAGGAAGCAGGCTATAGCTATAGCTATTTCAACTGCACAAAGAAAAAAAAGAAAGAAAAAATAGGAGATAAAAAATGGCTAAAGTTGAATGGGATATCGTAATTGCAGTTAAGCAGCCCGCAGATCTTAAGGGTGTGCAGCCTGGCAAACTTCCTGAATCTTTACTTCGTCCAGCAGTTGGTGGCGGGAAGCTTCATTGGTTGGCGGCAGCTGCTTGGGCAGCAATGGTTGAGGCAGCAAAAGCAGAGGGCGTTGAACTAAAGCCTGTTTCAGCTGGCGATACATACCGCACATATGAATCACAACTTGCTGCGTTTAAACAAAGATATACAACAGAGCCAAATGGAAACGCTACTCGTACATTTGAAGGCAAAAAGTGGTATAAGAAAGATGCAAAATTAGCCAGCTTGGCTGCTCCTGGCACTTCTCAACACAATAGCGGATTGGCCATCGACGTTCATACAGCAGCTGAACCAAAGCGTCTTAAGTGGCTTATTGCCAACGTTCGTAAGTTTGGTTTTAGTTGGGAAGTTGTTCCAGAAGAACCATGGCACCTGCGCTATACAGAGGGCGACAACCCACCAGCAGCAGTTGCTGAATATATGACAAAGAACAATATTCAAAAGCCATCTGGAGTATCTGCTCCAACAGCAGCAGTAAGTGAAGCTCCAGCAGCAAAAGATGATGGCGGCGATCTTGATCCAGGTGATAGTGGTCCTCGTGTTACAAAACTCCAAGAAGAGTTAGCAGAGCGTGGCTTCTACAAGGGAGCTCCTGACGGGCAATTTGGTCCTAAAACTGTAGAAGCAATTACTGCTTACAAGAAAGCAAAAGGCTTTGGAGACGGTCCAAAAGCTGGCAAGCGTGTTCTTGATGATCTTGGAATAGGAATGTAATTATGGAAGCAGTCATCGTTGCTCTCATAGGTGTTGTGGGTTCTGTGTTGGTAGTTCTAGTTGAAAAGGGTAGAAAAGAAAACGCCAGAGATCATGGTGTAGTTGCTGATAAGTTGGATCAGATTGAACAAGTGCTTTATAATATTGACGAAGATGTTCTTCATATAGAAGTTAAATTAGACAATCATTTAGAAGATCACGCAAATAAAGAATTTGGTGGTTTTGATTTAGATGATAAAAAGTTTAAAACAGGAGAAAAGGTAAAGGATAAGAAACATGGCAGCAAAAAAAGATAAGAAGTGGATTCAAGGGGCAATAAAAAGACCCGGTGCTTTCACCAAGAAAGCTAAGAAAGCTGGCAAATCCGTATCTGGTATGGCTGCTGCTGTTACAAAGAATCCAGGAAGATACAGCGCAACGACGGTGCGTCAAGCCAACTTGGCTAAAACTTTAAAAAAAATTGGCAAGAAGAGGAAAAAAAAGTAAATATGGACTGCAACAATCCCAATCATCATTCCCACAACGGAGAACCATGCAGACACGCTGCACATCATGAATGTAACCACAATCCCCATGATCATCATATTCACATAAATAAACACAAAGCGGCAGCTTGGTTTTTGAACGCAGTTTATTTTTCTCTTCACATAGTTACAATTTATTTATTAGTGAAATAAATATGGCTAAAATCAATAAGCCAACTAAGCCAGCTCTATGGTCATCCGCTAAGTCGCAGGCCAGAGCTAAGTTTGATGTATATCCATCAGCCTACGCTAATGCATGGGCGGTAAAGAAATATAAGGCTATGGGTGGTGGTTGGAAAACAGTTTCCACCAAGAAAGCTAAAAGAAAGAAAAAGTAATGGCTGGCCCAAAAGGTGTTGGTTTAACTAAATGGTTTAATCAACGCTGGGTAAATATAGGTGCGCCCAAAAAGAAGGGCAAGTTTCAACCATGCGGAACATCTGGCGCTAATGGATCTGGATACGCAAAGTGTGTACCAGTATCAAAAGCTAGATCAATGAGCGCTGCGCAAAGGAAAAGTGCAGTGCAAAGAAAAAGGAGATCCGGTACACCACAAAAGGGAGTAAAGGGTCAGGCCCCAAAAAATGTAGCTACTTTTACCAAAAGAAAGAAAAAGTAATGCCACTAGAGCATAAATTAATTACACTAAGTAATACATCCACTACAATAATAACTGTAGATGGGGATACTACTCCATCAAATATGATGTTTAGTGTTCAAAATGTAGATGATTTAGCTAATGTATATCTTGGCAACAGTTCGGTGTCTTCTACGTCCTATGGGGTTTTATTGGAACCGGGAGCATTTTTTTCCGTAGAAAATTTAAGAAAAGATACAGAACTTTACGCGCTAAGTACGGTGTCAAATTCTAAAGTCGCCGTAATGCGATTTACCTTCAGCTAATGCTCTACTACTGGAATCCCAGACACCCAGCATCTCAGGGTAAGTATGGTTCATTCTATGATATTTTAACCCAAGAGGTTGCTGAAAATCAGCAGAGTATCGGCATTCCGGTTCTTCTTAGAAATACGGCTGAATCAACTGGTGTTAGTATTGTAGATAATTCTAAAATAACTTTTCAATATCCTGGAACATATGACATTCAGTTTTCGTTTCAATTCCACAATAATGGTGGTGGCGGTGGTGGACAGACCGTTGAAATATGGCTTGTTCAAAATGGCCAAGCCGTTCCTTACAGTAATACAAGAGTTGCAGTAAACACAAACAGTCCTTATGTTGTAGCAGCTTGGGATTTTATTATTACAACCGCAGCTGGCGGCAATGCTCAAATATACTGGGCGACAGATAATCACCATATAGTCATGCAGTACAACACCGGAACCATGGGCGGCCCCGCTATACCATCAGCGATTGTTACGGTATTACCAGTCGCCTAATCCTTATCTTATGGTATAATTTAATCCATGGAGAATTCTGGCATATTTGATGGCTTTATGCCAACCATTGTTGATATATCTATATCCAAACCAACATCTTCCATAACTTCTTCAGGTGAACTCACTAATGTTCACTGCATAACTATAACTACGGCTGATAAAAAACAGTATGTTTTTAGTATGTCTCCAATGGATTTGTATAAACTATATTTTTTGTTGATCAAAATATTGGTTTAGTTATGTTGAGTAGAACGATTTATTGCGTTTGGGTTGGTGACAACAACACAGTAATGAACCAAAATAGAATTAATGGTTTGAGTTCTTTAAGTAAAAATTCTGGAGTAGAAGTTGTTTTAATTACAAATGAAAATCTAAATTCATTTATATTAGATCAATATCCGCTTCATGAGGGATTCCAATATTTATCCGATGTGCATAAGGCAGATTATTTAAGATGTTATCTAATGCACCATAGGGGTGGTGGTTATTCTGATATCAAACCATGCGATTGGGATTGGAATCAATACTTTGACGCAGTAGAATCTAGTTACTATTTTGGTTGTGGAGCACCGGAAGATGAAGGTCCTCTCAGTACTCCAGAAATAATTCGAAACGAATATGGAAACCACTGGGATAAAATGATATCGGCAGATCTTTTTCTCTTCAAACCTTATACTGTGTTTACCTCATACTGGTATAATGAAATGATGAGAAGAATGGACTTGTATTTAAATCAACTTATTTTACATCCAGCAAAAAATTCTAGAGAAGCTGCAGATGTTTTTTACACCAATTATCCAATAAGATGGGCTGGCATATTATGCGAAATATTCCATCCACTCTGCGTAGAGCATACTCATAGGATATTAAAAACAATGCCGTATCCGAATAGGATTAACTACAGATAGTCAAATTTTATGGTTAATGATTGGTTTGGAAAAACTGCGATAGTTACTGCAGTAACTGGTGGGTACGATTATCAACTTGATCAACCAAATATTAATGGTGTTGATTTTATTTATTTTACAGATGGTAATTCAAAATTTGATATTAATCCACCATGGAATGTCCAGATGTTAGGCGATGAGCACCTTGATAATAGAAGAAGGTCAAAAAGACCAAAACTTAATCCGCATTCAATTTCAATACTGAATGAATATAAGTATATGGTGTGGATTGACGGAGATATGGCTATAGCTAGAGCTGAATTTGTTGATGAAATTTTTTCTTTCATGGATAACGGCTTCGTTGCCTCGCCGCATTTTGACAATAGGCACTGTGCATACGGGGAAGCAACAATAAGACCCGCAAAATATGCAAAAGAACCACTAGATGAACAGGTTGAATTTTATAAGCGTGAAGGGTTTCCCGAGCAGTACGGTCTTTTTGAATGTGGAGTATCCGCTAGGGATTTATCTAATCCAAAAGTAAAAGAACTTGGTGAGCTTTGGCACAGCCAAAATTTAACATGGTCATACCAAGACCAGGTTAGTTTTCCCTATTGTTTGTGGAAGACTAATTTTAAACCAGACGTTCTCCCGCAGACTTTTAGAAATTTTAATTGGGTTTATATCTCTGCTCATACCAGAGAAGACTAATCATCTGCTATAATAGTCATTACGAAGTCAGATGGTTACCGACTTTCGTGGTATAATAGATGCCACGGAGGCCAGTAATTCCCTTGAGCTACAGCTAGGGGGGAGTAGTAAAAAATCTTTTGCTACTCCCCTTTAGTTTATGATATCATTTTATCGTATGAACTATTTTATTTTTTCTCAAAATGATTTGGGACAAATTCCCCCTACTCCATTAATTCCACTTTCACAAAATTGTGATGTAGAAAAACCAAAAAAAGTTTTGTTGTCAGCTGCCCAAAAGTATGGGCATCCAATAAGTTTTATCCAAGAACAAAATGGCGTTTTAATACAAAATATACTACCTGTTCATAAAACAGAGTCAGAACAAATATCCACTTCTTCAAAAGTGGAACTTGCTCTACACACTGAAACAGCGTTTCATCCGCACAAGCCAGACTATGTCTTGCTACTATGCCTAAGGGGCGACCCTAATGCCGTAACAACGCTTGCTGATATAGACGATATTATTTCAGAACTCGACGATGCAACAATAGACTGCTTAATGCAGCCATGGTATAAGACTGAGGTAGATAAATCATTTAGAAAAGATGACGAAGAATACTCCAGTATAATTACTTCAATTCTAAAATTAGAAAATAAAATAGACAGCATCTCATGCACGTACGATTATCACTTCATGAAGGGTACTAACGACTTTGCTCAACTAGCATTAGATATTTTCAGAGACTTGGTTGTTAAGAATACTAAAGAAATAGTTCTTAACTCTGGAGATCTATTGGTAATAGATAATAATAAAGTTGTTCATGGAAGAAAGCCATTCCAGGCTAGATATGATGGAACTGATCGATGGGTACAAAGAATGCTCGTTAAAAAAAATATTCAAAACGTTGAACACATCACAAAAAACATGGTCGATGAATTCGAAACATTTTTAATTGAAACACCTACTTCATATTTTTAGGATTATTTTAAAATGATACTTGGAGATCTATCACTGCATGATTTAAGGTATAAAGAAATTTATCCTCACATTTTTGTTTATAGCAATTTATTTCCAGATCACGAAAAGCTCTACCGGAATTTTAGAGCACTCATCAAATTTTTCTAACGGAGAATTTCTTTTAGATAAATGGAAACCATGGTTTATATTTGGCGATTACGCTGACCAAAAGCATCTAGATTTAGTTAATCATCCTATAGATTATGATGCTATTAAAAATAATATGAGGATAGATGGTTTATTCAATTCGGAACTTTTTTTATCATTAAGAGTCAATGGTTCTGTTTTTCAAGCCCTTACTCATTATGCGGGGGTTAACAAAATAAAACTACCGGCTAGGTCCTATATAGCTAAGCCAAACTACGCAAAATATGTTTCAGACGTTAATATTGGTCACATTAAAGATCAAGACTTGACAATGAATTATCATACAGACTTTGCAATTGGTGAATGGTTTTGGGAAACTGAGAATTTTTTAGTTACTGCCACAACATATATGAATGATAATTACGACGGTGGTGAAATTTCTTTTTTTGTCAATGGCCAAATAATTACGTATAAACCTAAAGCTGGAGATGTGTTAGTGTTTCCGTCCGGTTCTCCCCTTTATGCGCCAAGTAACACTCCATATTTTCACGGAGTTTATAAAGTAAACACCGGATCTAAATTCTTAATTCGTAGCTATATTAGATATCCACAAACTGGCAATATTCTTTGGTACAAAAATGTTGAGAAACATGGAATAGAACAATGGAAAAAAATAGCCCATGATATGTCTAAAGGACATAATAGTTTAGCGTTTGAATACAACGATGATAAAGTAGAAAAAAGATATAAAAACATATCAGTCTGGGAGTCCCCACTGGTGGATTTTTTGTATAGAAAAAATAAAAGATAACAACATAAAACAATTGGGAGTAAAAAACAATTATGCTAAAGTTCAACCTTGGTGGTATAGGCACTGGTGATCCAGACTATAAGACTGTAAATCTAGCTGAAGTCTGTGATATAAAAGCAAACATTATGGAACTTGATTCTTTTTGTGATGATGGTCAAGTTGACGAGTTTTTTTTATCACATACTCTTGAGCATATAACTGTAACGGAGTACAAAAACTTTCTTTTAAATATGAAAAAAAAATTGAAAGCTAACGGAAAAATTAAAGTAATTCAAACTGACGTCGGTAAACTTATAAGAATGTGGGTTGATGGTAAAATCTGCTTTAGAACTATGAGAGCAACAATATTCACACCTGCAACTAGATGCAAAGACAACATGCTTCAGCAGCATCAAAGCATGTGGAGTCAAGAAGAGTTAATTAAAGACCTTGAATCCATAGGAATGAAAGCCGAGGGGTTTGATGCCGGCTACTGGCAGTACGACGTAGACGACGACATCATGCCTGATGAAACGAAATTAGATTTTGGCAAAAGCATACCGAATCTTGGAGTTATAGCTACTAAGATCTAATTTAGATCGTTACTATAAAGACATCCTAACAACCGGGGGGAATGTTAGAGTATGCGCTTAAAGTTACGTAGAGGTTGGTTTATAGCTGTACCGATGCTCCTTATGAGCATCTTCTCGTTCGCTTCCACAAGTTCAGTAAAAGCAGCTGATGGGAGCAAGCTTGTATTTTCCTGGCAGCAGGCTACCGTTTATCAGGAAGTAGATGTTGCGAGCTCAATTTCTTCTGGCAGTACATTAGCCGCTACGGTCAGCGCCGCCGAAGTGCAAGACTGGAAAGTTTCCGATGATAAATTAACTGTAGGGATTCAGCTCTATGGCGCTGGTGGTGGCTTAATTTACTCTCATGATACTGGGCAAGTGTCACTTACAAGTTCCACCTTTGCTGACTACAGTATTTCGATAACTAAATCCGGTGTTGGCGAATCTGCCTGGAATCAAGCGCAGTCTGCAAGAATTTCAATTACTGGGCAAGATGGTGAATTTTGGGCAGGAAATTACGGTACGCAGGTTGAATCGGCTAGTTTAAAATTAGATGGTGTTGAGCTTTTATCTAATACAGAGTTTACGACAAACGCCAACTGGACATCCTCTCTTGGGTGGGGTCAGTGTACTGGTGCAGGTGGCGGATATCAGCCGTGTATTGGCGTTAGTTCATATGAAATAAATAATCCACCTACAACAACGACAACTACCGCTCCTACAACAACCACAACTACTACCACTACTACAACAACAATCCCTTCAGCTGGTTCCGGAACAGAAATAACAGAACAATTTGAAAGCCCAGGTCCAACCACCGGAGTCACTGTCTCTGTAAACGGAAATACCCTTACCACCACAAGCCAGAGTGGCTGGTATTACGCCAATATGAACGGCGGCTATGGAACTTCTGGCTATGCGGTTTATGCAGGAACCCCAACTGCAAGTGTTCTATTTACACTGCCGTCAAACGCCAGTCCAAGAAGTTTTTATTTTAGAGTTGGCGCTAAGAACGGAGATGCAACCGGAACTGTTACCTATTCAGATGGAACCACACAAGCTTTTACAATAGGCAACTCGGTCTTAACCGCAGGATGCAGCACGTGCCAGGCTCCTGGCTACTATAAGGAAATTTACTTTAATGGAAATGGCAAAATAATATCTTCATTTTCACTTCCGGCGGAAGGAGATATTTATTTTGTCGACATGCTTCGCTACAGCAATTCAACATCTGTTGCAAGTGTTGTTGATCCAAACCCGGCTGTAACCACTACAACAACTACCACAACAACGACTACAACATTACCGCCAACTACAACGACTACTACAGTAGCACCTTATTATAATTCAGTTTTAAATTTAACCGGAACGGCTAATAATGATGGAAGTGTATTTCTTGATTGGGACGCACCTACATCTAGCAATCTTCAGCCATATATGTACGATGTCAGTTGGTTTGATCTAAATAACGGAACTGAGTCTGGTGGATGGGGTGTGTGGACCTATGCAGCCAATACTTCGTACACGGTTGGCTCATTCCAGTTTCCGAATACAACAGGATATGGACCTGTACGTTTCAAGATTCGTGCAGGTAACGCCGCATGTGTTGGTGAAGGTTCTGGTTCGTGTGTGTATGGAACATATGCAACTGTTGATGTAACCGTTCTCAACCCATCGCTTCAAACAACTACAACAACAAGCACTACGACAACTACTGTTCCACCTACTTTTAGTGGTGGAGGATGTGGTCCTTATCAAAGAATTACAGTTACCGGAAATACAAATGGTCCAGTGTGGGGAAGTAATCCATATACAGATGATTCAAACTTTGCCGCTGCCGCTGTCCATGCCGGTCTTATATCTGTTGGACAGACTGCAACTATAGAACCTTATTGGGTTGATAATTATTCATTCTATGGAGCGTCAACTGCTAATGGTATTACAACTTCTGAGTGGGGTGGTAATTGGTGTGGATATTATATAAAGCTTGTTGGAACAGCAACTCCGACCACAACCACCACAACGACGACTACAACAACGACTGTTTCCACTACTACTACTACTACTACTACTACTACTATTCCTCAAACCACTACAACTACCGTTGCACCAACGACAACAACAACAATTGTTGTCCCCACTCAAACTACGACTACAACTTCTCCTTCGACGACTGTTCCTGATGATGACGACGAAGAGCAGCCTGAAGAGACAACCACGACCTCAGTGCCTCCCATAGAAGACGAAGAAGAAGCAACGACTACTACTCTTCCTGAATCGGACGGCGAAGACGATCAAGACCAGCCTGAGGGGGTCCAACCTGATGATGAGCAGCAGGAGCCTGAAACAGATCCGACCCTTCCTTTTGATGGGTCAGAAGAATCAAAAGAAGAAGAGCAGCCGATAGACACAACAAGCCCAGAAGAAACATCGCAAGAACAAACAGAAAGTACGTCACAAGAAACCATAGTAACACAAGAGCAATTAGAAAGTATTATTGAAAATATATCTTCTGAAAGTATTCAAGTGGAGCAAGTGCTAGAAGTAATTGAGGACCTTAATTCAGAGCAATTAACAGAAGTATTAGAGGCTATAGAGCCAGAAAAATTAGCTGAAGTAATAGATGAATTATCTGAAGAGCAGGTTACTGATCTTATTGAAAATATCGAGTCAACTGAGGCTTTAAATAACGTGATCAGCGCAATCGCTGATTCAGAAGAGCCACTAGAAGCAGCTGTTGCAGTTGCCATCATTTTAAATGATAACTTTGCGGAGATATCTACAGAAGTGGCGCAAGAGGTTTTTGCTAGTGTTGATCCTGGTGCTTTTACCGAAGAGCAGAAGTCTGAATTATCAGAAGCCTTGTCAGAAGCTCCAGCTGAAATTAAAGAAGCTTTTGAAGAGGAAATTAACGTATATGCCGAAGGCTTTGATGAGTATGTCCCAACCGGGTCTACGGTAGATGTTGGAGCACGTAGAACGCTTATAGCAGCTTCTGCGGTGCTTTCCACCATAGCTGTAGCTGGAGCGGCTGGAGCGGCTTCTGGAGGCCCTACAGGGCCTTCTGGGGGGTCTTCTGGTGGCAGTAGTGGAGGCTCTCCTTCATCTGGCACAAACGACGCGGCAAGAAGGGAAGAAGAACTGGAAGAGGAAGCCGAAGAAGCTGGTGGGATAGAGGGACCAGAAGATGACGAAGAAGATATATATTTAACAAGAAATAGTATATTCAGTTACTATACACAAGGGGGAATAGAAATGAAAAAAATGAATTGGTTTGGTTTAGGCAAAAAGGTTTGGGAAATAACAGCTGGTCTTGCCTTTACTTTAGCTGGTAGCTTCGTGATGTTTGTAACATTATCTGGTGAAACAAGGAAGATGGCTATAATAGCCACAGCTGTAGCGCTTGGTGTTCACTATATCCACGAAGTACTTAAAAACGACGAGGAGTAAAATATGAGCCGAATACTTTCGGCAAAGGTAGATCCAAGAGTGGAAGAAGTGAAGTCTTCTTTGGAACACTTTTTATCTGAATTAAACAAGCAGGAACGCGATTTATTTTCCTACATTGAAATAGAAAATATGCTACTTGATATATATAATTTAGTAAGATAATATTTTTTAAGTAAGATTAATTTTGTCAATATTTTTTTGTATGTTGTTTATATACTTTTCTGATCCATGGTTAACAAAATAGTTTATTTTTCCGCGCTGCAATCCCGTAATTGCGCCTTTGATCCTATCGATAAATGTTTGTAGTATATTAAGATTTTTTATAACACCATCGTGATTCATGTAGTATGCTTTTGAATGATGCTTGTAGGGCCACAATGGAACTCTTGTGACTATATCAATATTATTTACCCATCTAACGTGAGGTATACTTAGCTCATTCATAAATCTAATGTATTTGGAATTACCAACTTTAGGACTTCCAAATGTATATAAACCTTCTACTTTCGGAAAAAAAGATAATCTAGATGTTCTCACTGCAGCTAATGTGGCCATTGCTGCGCCAAGACTGTGACCAGTAAAGTATACCTTTTTTACTCCTCTAGATTTTTTTATTTTCTCTACCACGTTTGGCCATATCTTATCTAGGGCTTCTTTAAAACCCATGTGGACTTTTCCAATTTGCGAACTGCTTGGAACCAATTTAACCTTTATATCATGGATAATATCTTGCATTTCTCCGGGTTCAGTACCCCTGCATGCAAGTATGATTTCATATTTATTTTCCAGAAGATAAGCTTCTGCGCCTTTGCAGTCAAAATACTCGCAACTAAATCCGCATTTCTGCGTACAGCCCTTTGGCATCTGCCGGTTTTTTGTAAGCGATGGCGCTTATCTTTGCAAATAAAAGACTTTTATCCAAAAAGCTAAGCTTGTGTATCATCGCCGGAATCTTGTTCTATTATTTCATCATTTTTATTACGACCAGTTGATATCATCAACCCAGCCAATGTTCCGGTAATGAATGTTGCAACGCTTGAAAGAACACCAAAAAACATTTTGTCATTTTCAGCCTGTGCACCTATCGGCTGAGTGACAAATACAAGGGCGTACAAAACTCCGACAAGTAGTTATTGTTAGCACTGCTGCAAGAACGCAACCAACTACAAACTTAAGACGAGCATCTAGTTCTTCTGGTGTCAATCTCTTTTTCATGGTTGATCCTCCTGTGGTAGTTCTTGCTGCTCTCTTGGATCGAAGCCCAAGAGTGTTTCGGTACACATTCCATCTACTAGGCATACAGGTGGATGGCATTCATCATTGTTCCAATTTTCTGGATCTTGACATTCGTAACGATAGTGTCCTTCGTATCCACATCCAGATAAAGCTAAAATAGCCACCGCCATTAAAACCTTTTTCATTCTGCATCGGGCGCTTTCTTTGCTTTCTTATCTACTTTATTGAAGACAGCATTGATTTCCGCAACAGAAAGCTTACCATCATCCAGAAAAGCCCTCGATAGACCTTCTACGACGGTTGCTACTCCAGCTATTCCAGCCATGAAAACAGCCTTCCATATTGGTACACCGGCTATGGTTCCAGCTCCAATTACACCAAGACCGGATGCAGCAAACGTGGCAAGAATTCTCAATAAAATATTTTTTAATTGTTCCATTTTAAAATATCCTTTACGCAATATTAGAGATAGTAACCATTTAGTGCTATAATTACTATGAATACAGGTTTAAGGAAAATGCAGATGCATCTCGCTAAAAAGAAAAAAATAATTGTTGTTGGGAGAGGAACCGCTGGCTCTTTGTCAGCAGCTCATGTTTCTAGGTGGATGTCGGACTGCGAAATAGAATGGCACTTTGATCCTAAAATATCCCCCCAAGCAGTTGGAGAAGGATCCACCGTAGAGTTA
>Ga0129333_10002490_pt1 | contig 17177 bp, 17 predicted proteins | sample CPB6_08_DNA_FD_94474 | JGI IMG/M metagenome (GOLD analysis project Ga0129333, IMG submission 94474) | Freshwater to marine salinity gradient microbial communities from Chesapeake Bay, USA - CPBay_Sum_0.6_0.8_DNA | ecosystem: Environmental > Aquatic > Marine > Coastal | place: USA: Chesapeake...
ACAGATCTTACAGAAGGCTCAAACCTATATTTTACAAATCAAAGAGCAATTGATGCAAATACAGGTCTATGGGATACCATCGGTTCTGCAGCAACAGCTCAATCAAACGCAGAAGAATATGCAGACGATGCAGTAGACGCTCATAATAATTTAACAACAGGTGTACATGGAGTTACTGGAGATGTTGTAGGTACTTCTGACTCTCAAACTCTTACAAATAAAGTATTAGGATCATCAACCTCATTAGGTGCAGCTCTAGATGCTGATGGCTACAAGATAACTTATCTTGCAGACCCACAAGATCCACAGGATGCTGCAAACAAACGATATGTTGATAATGCAATATCTGGACTAGATTGGAAGCAAGCAGTAAATCTTCTTGTTGATTCAAATATATCTGATCTAACAAATATGGCTGGCACATATGATGGTCACGCAGTAACTGCAAGTGATGTTGGATATAGATTCCTTCTTACAGGACAATCCACTGCTTCAGAGAATGGTATTTATGTTGCCTCTTTAGTTTCTGGTAATTTATCACTTTCTAGAGCAGACGATGCTGATACTTATGAAGAATTAGTAGGTGCAGCAGTATTCGTAATGGAAGGAACTCAATATGGTAACACATCTTGGGTACAGTCTAATCATTACTTAACTGATTTTACAGGTCAAGATTGGTCACAATTTTCTGGTTCTGGATCAGTAGTTGCTGGTTCTGGTATATTAGTTGACGGACTTGAAGTATCATTTAATCCAACCTCAGATGGCGGATTAAATTCAAATGGTTCTATTAAATTAGCAACCGACAGCGGACTTTCAACAAGTTCTTCTGGATTACAAGTAAATGTAGGTACAGGTCTTGAAGTAGATGGAGATACTGTTTATTTTGCTTCTGGATACGGAGTAAGAAAATACTCAGAAACAATTGGAGACAATTCAAATACTTCATTTAATATTACACACAACTTTAATACACAAGATGTAGTTGTGTCAGTATATGTAGCTAGCAATAAAGCTGAAATAATAGCAGATGTTGTTCATACACATCATGACTACGTAACAGTTTCATTTGCTGTTGCACCAACATTAAATGAATATAGAGTAGTAGTAATAGGATAATATAATGTCAAAGAAAATGAAGGTTCCACTAAACCTTCTAACATTGTCCACCGACCCAGTTTCTGGGTCGGCTGGAGATGTTTACTTTAACCTTATAACAAAAAACATTAAACTTTATAATGGACTAGATTGGATTGACATTACGCCAGCATCCTCAGATCCAACACCATTCTATATGCATACACATACTTATGATGGAGATGTACATACTATTAATGTTGGTAATCAAATAACATTTAAAGAAATTAATACAAATAGTATTACCCAAGAAGAATTACCTGATATAATTGGATTTGACGGTGGATCACCGACAGATACATTAAGTGATGCACAATCGTCAAATTTAAGTTTAATGGATGGTGGAACAGTTGGCAACTAATTTTCCAAACAGTTTAGACACACTAACTAATCCAACCTCTACTAGTTCTTTAAGTAATCCTTCACATGCCGATCAGCATAAAAATGCTAATGATGCCATAGAAGCTTTACAAACAAAAGTTGGTATAGATGGATCAAATGATACAAATTCTATAGACTATAAAATATCAGACATATTAGCTCAATTAGCTGGACTAGATAACAGCACAGAATCTATTGCTACTTTATTAGGTCTAGAGGGAAACAATGACGTTTCTATATCTGGTATAGAAAATAAAACAACGATAGATTCTTTTAATAAAACATTATTTAGAACGGTAAGATGGGTAATTCAGATTTCTAGAGGTTCAGAGTTTGTTTCTGAAGCTTTAGATTTAGTACAAGATGGAGTAGATTTCCATTTGCAAGAATATGAAATTTCTTCTAATACCCAAAATGTTTTAGCAACAGTTACTTTAGAAGAAAATTCAGGTATAATTAATTTATGCGTGACTCCAACGAGCACAGCAGTTACTGCTAGGTTCTACAGAACGGCGCTTAAAGTATAAAAAGCAGTATAAGGGGATAAAATGGCAACAGTAAATAAAAATTTTAGAATTAAAAATGGTCTGGTAGTTGAAGGCTCAACCGCTACCGTAAATGGTCAAAATATATTAACCGAAACAGGTGGAGATACTTATATCCTCAACCTCGTTGGTGGAGCAACACTCGTAAAATCTGTATCATCTGACTTTACAGTAACTGGAGGCGGAGAACTTCAAGTAAATAACTCTTCAGATCTTGCAAGAACTGGAGACATTACTTCTGCCCTTGCTGATTACACAACAACTGCAAACCTTGATACAACAATCGATGGTTACGGATATTTAAAGTCTGCAGATCTTAGCGGATACGCTACAGAATCTTATGTAGATACAGCAATTGGAAATATTGATCTTAGCTATACAACAGATGATGTAACAGAAGGTTCAAACCTTTATTTCACAAATCAACGTGCATTAGATGCAACATCAGCTGCTTACGATGCAGCAGGTGCAGCTTCAACAGCGGAAGCAAATGCTAATACATACACAGATAATGCTATTAATGCTCTTGATACAGACGATATATCAGAGGGAATTGCACCAACTAACCTTTACTTTACAGATGCTCGTGCTCGTGGAGCAGTAAGTGCTGGATCTGGATTATCTTATAATTCAGGAACTGGTGAGTTTTCTGTAGACACAACCACAATTGCAACTCAATCATATGTTGATAATGCAATTGATAATCTTGTAGATGGAGCACCTGGACTTCTAGATACTCTAAATGAGATTGCAGCAGCAATTAATGATGACGCTAATTACTTTACAACAGTAGCAAACTCAATTGCAGCTAAGCAAGATGCATTAACAGCAGGCGCAAATATTGATATTACTTCAAATACAATATCTGTAACTGGCCTAGATACAGATGATGTATCAGAAGGTACAAACCTTTACTTTACAGATTCTCGTGCCCGTTCAGCAGTAGATGGAACTGATCGTTCCTTCACATCTCTTGAAATCAATGAGGTTTCAAAGGAAGTTGCCGCAACAACAGGTAATATTGCTACAGCAGCAGCAACAACTGCATATTCTTGGTTAAAGGCTGATTATCGCAGTGCTAAATTCTTGGTTAAGATTAAGAATGGATCACATACAGAGGTTTCTGAAGTTCTTGTAACTCTAGATACATCTGACAATGTTTATCTAACAGAATACGGAATGTCTTCAACAAGCGGAACATCTCTTGGAACAATCTCAGCAGATGTAAGCGGAAATGATGTACGAATCCGTGTAACACCAGCAAACAATAACTCTGAAGTTATGGTAGCTGGATCGCTTTTAATATAATTAAATAATAGGCCAGGGGAGAGCCTGAATCTCCCCACAAATAAAAATTAGGGGATAGTGAACTTAATGACAACAACAGATAAAAATTTTAAAGTTAAAAATGGACTAAATGTCGCAGGAACTGCCACATTTGACTCTAGCGTAGTCCTGGGATCGACCCCCCTAAGATTTGATACAACAACAAATAAACTACAAATCCAATTAAATGGAGAGTGGAAGCCTATTGCATTTACTGAAGATTTAGATAGCCAAATTGGCTTTACAGATATCGGATTAGCAATAGATTATAATGGTCTTCCAATATATACAGTTCAGGCAAACGGAGTAAATACCACAGCAACTAAATTTGCTGATGGTGGAAGTCCAACAACCTCAACATATGGTATAACATTTGATTCAGGATCTTTAGTTTAAAATAAACAATGCTATAATTAGCGATAGGGGAAAAATATGTCAACAGTAAGAATTCAAATACGTAGAGGTACAGCAACCGAATGGACAAATGCTGATACCGCATTAAACGCATCAGGTGGTCTAGTCTTAGCCGCTGGTGAAATGGGTGTAGAAACAAATACACGTAAAATTAAAATTGGTGACGGGTCTACCCGTTGGAGTTCTCTTGACTACATAGCATCAGATTCCCCAGCCATTACTGAAATTGCACAAGATGCAATTGATCAAGCTCTTTCAATGAGTTCAGGTTTAACAAAGTCTTATAACGATAACACAAATACAATTTCATTAGGAATTGATACAAGTGTTATTGCAACAAATACATATGTAGACAATGCAGTAGGCGGATTACAAAACACAGTAACATCTGATTATGTATTGATAGCAGATGTAGGAAATGCAGGCGGACCTGCAAAATTAGATGCAGACGGAAACTTATTAATTCCAAAATCAAGCATTATTTTAGAGGGATCATCAGCAGATGCTTATGAAACCACCCTCACAGTAACAAATCCAACTGCAGATAGAACAATTACTTTCCCAAATGCTACTGGTACAGTAGCTGTTCTTACAACAGATGGAGATTTAGTAGTTCCTGGTAACTTAACAGTATCAGGAGATACAACTACATTAAATACCTCAGAGCTTCTTGTAGAAGATAATGAAATTGTTTTAAATTCAAATGTTAGTACAGGAAATCCAACTCTTAGCGCAGCAGTTTCAGTAAGACGTGGATCTCAAAACCCAGCATTCCTTCAATGGGATGAAACTAGTGATAAGTGGGTAGCAAATTATGGACAAGCAAATTCTAAAGAAATTGCAGTACTAGATGATTTAAGTACACCAGAAACAAATGCTAATGCATATACAGATACGCTTGTAAGCGCTCACGTTGGCGAAACAACAAACGTTCATGGAATTGCTAATACTGCAAATCTAGCAATCGCAGCAGATGTTACTACTGAAATTGATGATAAAATTGATCAACACAATGATTCAGCATTAAACGTTCATGGTATTGCAGATACATCTTTACTAGCTACACAATCATATGTTACTACCCAAATAGGTGTAGCAGAAACAGCACTAGAATCTTATGCAGATGATGCTGCGTCAAATGCAGTTGGCTCACACTCATCTGATACAACAAATATACATGGAATCGACGATACTTCTGCTCTTGCAACAAAGACATACGCAGATAATGCAGTAAGTACACATGAAGCAGATACAACAAATGTTCATGGAATTGCAGATACTTCTGCTCTTGCAACAAAGGCATATGCAGATAATGCGGTATCACAAGAAGCAATAACAACAGCATCTAATTTAGGAACAGCAATATCTAATCATAATTCAGATACAACATCTGTACACGGAATAGCTGATACAACAGCATTAGCGTTAACATCATATGTAGATACTGCGGATGAAGCATTACAAGATGCAATAGATCTTAAGGCTCCAATTGCCTCTCCAACATTTACTGGTACAGTATCTGGAGTTACAAAAGCTATGGTTGGACTTGGAAATGTAGACAATACAGCTGATTTAGATAAGCCAGTATCAACAGCAACACAAACAGCCCTTGATCTTAAAGCACCATTGGCTTCTCCAACATTCACAGGAACAGCAACAACTGATGATCTTGTTGTAAATGGAGATTTTACAGTAAATGGTACTAATTTTGCAGCATCAGCAACAACAATTACAATTGAAGATAACATGGTTCAACTTGCTCACCAAAATGCAGCAAATACAGTTGACCTAGGTGTTGTAGTTGCTTATAATGATGGAGCAGCAAAACATGCTGGTATAGTAAGAGATGTTTCTGCAAATAAATGGAAACTCTTTAAAGGTGTAACTTCAGAGCCTTCTACAACTGTAGACTTCACACAAGGGTCATTAGATGATCTAGAAATAGCAAATCTTATTGCTACAGATGTAACAGTTTCTTCTGGAGTAACTTTTGCAGACGGAGAACAAACAAAACAAGGTGTTCCGTCCCTAACAGCAATTTCTCAGAAGTCTTCAGCTTATGAATTATCTAGTTTAACAGAAAGAGATACTTTAATAGAGGTATCTGCAGCAGCAGTAATAACAATTCCTACAGATAATTCTGTGGACTACCCAGTAGGAACTTCAATAGATATTCTTCAAACAGGTTCAGGAGAAGTATCTATCGCTGGCGCTTCTGGAGTAACAGTTAATGCAACACCAGGATTAAAATTAAGAACCCAATGGTCATCTGCTACATTATTCAAGAGAGCAACAAATTCTTGGGTAGTTTATGGCGATCTGAAGGCATAAGGAGATAAATTATGAGTAAAAGAACTGGAAAAAAATCAGCGCAGCAAAATGACTGGTTAGAGCCATTCAAACCAATTATTGATTCTGTTACAGACGTAGGAACAAATAGATTATACAATAATGGTGCAGTTTCTGTCGCCTTTAGTTTACCAGCAGGTTCACCACCAGCAACTTCATATACTGTAACATCAAGTCCTGGTGGGTTCACCGCAACAGGAGCAGCTTCACCATTACTAGTAGAGAGTCTTGCTTCAAATACAGGATATACATTTACAGTTGTTGCATCAAATAATTATGGAAACTCAGTTTCTTCAGATCCATCATCTTCAGTAACTGTAACAACAGTTCCACAAGCACCACAATCTGCATCAGTTACATCAACAGTTGCAGATAGAGATGATGTTTCTTGGTCTGAGCCTGCAAATGGTGGAAAATCAATTACATCTTATACCGTAACATCATCAGATGGGCCATCTTATCCAAATATTACATCTACTTCATATCAAGTTTCAGAATCAGGTGGAACAACACAGAGTTATACTATAGTTGCAATTAATGCTAATGGAACTTCAGCATCTGCATCAACAAATAGTATTACAACTTACTTTTCCCCACCTTCATTCTTTTCTCCACCAGGGTTCTTCGCTCCTCCAGGGTTCTTCGCTCCTCCAGGGTTCTTTTCCCCACCAGGATTCTTTAGCCCTCCAGGATTCTTTGCCCCTCCAGGATTCTTTGCCCCACCAGGATTCTTCGCTCCTCCAGGGTTCTTTGCCCCACCAGGATTCTTTAGCCCACCAGGATTCTTTAGCCCTCCAGGGTTCTTTGGTCCTCCATACTTTAGCAAGTGCTTACACGATGACACACCAGTCACAGTAGTAGGTCCAAATGATTCTATAGATTATAAAGCAGCTAAAGATGTTCAAGAGGGAGATTGGATTTGGGCGGTAGATATTACAGAACTACCTTCTGATGAAGCAGCATATTCGTCTTTATTCTGGTCAAGTCCAACAGCCACAATGAACGGAATGGTAAAAACACAAGTTATTAATAAGTACACCTCTCTTGCAGAAGAGACTATAACAATTAATAATAACCCAGCATCTAGATTTACAAAAGATCACCCAATGTTTGTTACTAGAAATGGCGTAAATTCCTTTATGCTAGCAGATTCTCTTCAAGTAGGAGATATTTTATCAATGCATGATAATCAAGGTAATATATCACAACTTACAATAAATTCAATTGAATCAATATTAGAGGAATGTGTTGTTCATACATTTAATGCTGAGCCTTATGATTTAATTTATGCAAATGGTATTTTAACTCACAATAAATAAATACTATAGACTTTTTACATAAATTTTGATATAATTACTCAGATCTAGTAGAAAGCATAAATTTGAATAAACAACAAATTGCTCATGGTATATGGGTGTACAGCAACGTATTTCCAGAGTCTATGGATATTATAAATAGGCTAGAAGATACTATTCAGGAAAGTAATGGTTTATTTTCTTGGCAAGAAGCAATGGTTGGCTGGAAAAAGAAAGTTCCATCATATAGAAATTGTTTTGATTTTAAAATTGCAAAGTCAAAAAACCCTTTAATTGTAAAAAATAAAAGCAGTGTTAGTTTACAGTCTATATGGCAAGATTGCTATAAGGCTCAATATGTTTGTGTTGAAGATTACAGTAGAATGTACAATATAAAATTAGATTATTGGGAAGCTTTTAATTTTGTTAAATATGGCAAAGGTCAACACTTTGACATACACTCAGATCATGGAGACGCATATGTTTCTACATTATCTGGAGTTGGTTATTTAAACAGTAACTATACTGGTGGAGAATTATATTTCCCACAGTTTAATTTACAAATTAAACCAAATGCAGGAGAATTATATTTATTTCCTTCTTCTTTTATTTATGCTCATAAGTCTATGCCAGTGATTACTGGAACAAAATATTCTATAGTAACCATGTTTGATTATAACGATAAAACACATAAAGGATAAATATGTTAAACAATGCAGAGTACTTAGGACCAGGAATAGTTGTATACAGGGACGTTTTCCCAGAGAGTATGAATTTAATAAACAGACTAGAAGACTCTTTAGGCAAAAGTGATGGAAAACATAAATGGAAACAAGCAACAACTGGATATTCAAATTCAGATTTAAAATATAGAGATTGTTTTGATTTTAAAATTAAAAAAAATTCAGATGATAGCTTAATGTTATCTAATCAAAGAGTTGAAGTTAACGAAAAAAAAGAAGCAGATATAGAGCTTGAAAAAATATGGCAAGACTCTTATAATGCACAACTTAATCCAATAAAGGATTACATGCAAATGTTTAATATTGCACCCTTAAATTATTGGGAATCATTTAATTTTGTTAAGTATGGAAAAGATCAGCATTTTCAGGTACATTCAGATCACGGGTACTCCTATATTTGCGTACTGTCTTCAGTTGGGTATATAAATGATAATTATGCTGGCGGGGAATTATATTTTGATAAATTTAATCTTAAAATTAAACCAAAAGCAGGTGACCTCTACCTGTTCCCATCAGCTTATATTTATTCACATGCTTCATTGCCAATAGAGGATGGGGTAAAATATTCTATTGTTACGATGTTGGATTATTTAGAAGCTCCCCATACCCCACAATATAGAGATATTGAAAAAAAATATACAGATGGATATAAGTAATGTATAGAATAACAGCATATAAAAATTTAAATTCTGCAGATATAAAACCTCTTAATATTAAAAGAGAATGGATGGACAACACCGCAGAAGGACACGCTTATAGATGCTTTCCAGTAACCTTAGCAAATGGTTTAGGGTGGGGATTGTCTTTTCCAAAAGATATAAGTTTTGTTTGGGACGGAATCTCAGATACTTCTGGGTCACATGTTCAAATTTTAGAAGGCAAAGAATATTGTTATACAGAAAGAGCCAATGCAACCATTAGCTTTAAGACTGGTATAATTTTTGAAACTGACAAAAATCTTACTATGCTACAGATGCCAGTACCAAATAATTTTATAGATGGAGCACAAGCATTTACTACATTAATAAGCACTTCTTTTTTTAAAGGAGAATTTCCATGTGCTTTAAGAATTACAAAACCATATACAAAAATAACAATTAAAGCAAATGAACCATTTATTGCTTTAATCCCAATTTCTTTATCTGAACTACAAAATTCAACAATAGAAATTGATGATCCTAAAAACCTTAAACCAAATGTTGTTTCTTTAAATGAAAATGAACATTTAAAAATTGTAAAAGAAAAAACTTCTACTGGAATGTGGACAAATTTTTATAGGGATGCTGTTAACTATAAAGGTCAAAAAATAGGAGATCATGAGGTCAAAGCAATAAGACTAAATGTAAAGAATAAAAATGAATAAAATAAAATTCCATTCAGCAAGACCATATAATCAATTAGATGAGCACACCCCTCTTTTAGCAAAATCTAATATTCCAGAATGGTTTTCCAAGGCTAATAAATATTGGAAAACTGTAGAAGGAGAATATATAAAAGGATATGATGGGGAAAGATCTTTAAGTTTTAAATCGTGCCCAGCCCTTTTAGATACATTTACTGTTGGCTATTTATTAAAAACTCCTTGTGATTTAGCTTTTTATGAAAAAAATAATGACATATATGTAGAAACTCCAAAAGGATTTGAAGAATTTTGTGCAAGAAGAGAAGCTATGCCAGAATTTGTTGTTCCTCATGGATACAGGGAAACCCATTTCCATTGGTGGCCAAATTGGTCAATAGAGACCCCTCCAGGATATAGTGTAATGGTATTGAATCCAATTAATAGATTTGATTTACCATTTTTAACAACAAATGGTATTATAGATAGTGATATGTATACAATATCTGGGCTTATTCCTTTCTTTTTAAAGAAAGACTTTGTTGGCTTAATACCAAAAGGAACTCCATATGCTCAAATAATTCCTTTTAAAAGAGAAGACTGGGAAATGGAACCGATTCTACATACTAAAGCAGAAATGGTAAAGAAGCACGTAGAAACAGCAAAAAACTTCAGAGTAAAAGGTGGCGGAATATATAAAAAAACTATTTGGGAGCCAAAAAAATATGAGTAATAAAAATGAATTATTTGAAAGTGCAAATGATGATAAGATTATACCAAATTATGAAGTTGTTAATAAAAATAAAAATATTAAAACTGCAAGGCAGTCAATAACACCTTCAGGATATTTTGGATCATCTCCATCAATGATTCAAGAAATACAAAATTTTTTAACTGAAGAAGAACAAATGTTTTTATTAGATTTTGCAAAAAATAATAAAATATGGGATGTGACAGAATCTCACTATAATGAAAATGGAACAATCATCTACGATCATCGTCCATGGGAAAATAGAGTAGCTACATTAGATACTCTTACAAAAGCCAATCAAGAAGTGGTTCTTGTATTAAGAAAAATCATAAATAGATTAAAACCAATTATAGAAGATTTTTATAATGTAGAGGCAACACCTACTCATCCAGCAATTGTAAGGTGGCCAAAAGGAACGTATCAATTCCCACATGCCGATAAAGAGCTACACGAGGGCCCAGACGCAGGAACTGAAAATGATTTTCCTTGGTATGATCTTGGAACAATTTTTTATTTAAACGATGATTATAAAGGTGGAGAGTTACATTTTCCAAAACAAAATATTGCTTTTAAGCCAAAAGCTAGAGCAGCTTATTTTTTCCCAGGAGACCTAAATTATATTCATGGAGTTAATATAGTAGAAGAAGGATGCAGATATACATCTCCATGGTTTTGGACAATAACAAAATTAAAGGATAACAATGTATAATATTGAAAAATATAAAGATGATGTTTTTGTAATTAAAGACTTTATTACAAAAGATGAAGCCGATAGAATAATTGCTTATCTTGAAATGTCTGTTCATAATGGATATATTAAATGGAATCAGATATCTTTTTACGAATCTTATGCTATGGGATTTTGGGAAGAAGATCAAAATTTAATACCATTTGGATTTGATCCAAAATATTTTCATAGATTAAAAGAGAAAATAAAAAAAGCAGGAGAGTATTGTTTTAATAATGAACTTTCTGAAATTAGCTATCATGCTCAAAAGTGGATAACAGGAGCCTTTGCTGGTTTCCATTCAGATAACTCTGATCAGTACGGAAACCCCACAGCATTTCAAAGAAGTAAGTATGCAATATTTTTATATTTAAACGATAATTTTGAAGGAGGATACTTAAACTTCGAACATCATCCAATTAATATAAAACCAGAACTTGGAATGCTTGCTGTATTTAAAGGTGGCTATGGAAATGAGCATGAAGTTACCACAGTAAAATCTGGAGAGAGATATACAATAGGATCTTTTTGGGACGACGCTGATGCAGTTTATACTGATGAGCAAAGAGCAGCATGGGACATTGAGCTTAAACAAACTCGTGCCGAACAAGATGTTATGTATAAAAAATGGGAAGAAGATAAAAAAAGAGGAATTATTCCAAACTATATAAGCAAATATGAAAGAGGAAAAAATGACAAATGAAATAGAGTATAAAACTCTCTATCCAGGCATAGATGTATTTACAAATTTATTGCCAAATGCAAAAGAACTTGCAGAAATTATGAAGGAATCAGAAAAAACATCAAAGGGTAGATATTACTTAAGACCATGGGAGCAGTGGTCAGTTTTTGGTACCTATTCACAACAAAAACATGAAGAATCCGAACCAAGAGAGTACGGAGAAATGTATGATAAAGAAAAACAATTATCTGATGAAGTTTCTGCTGCCTATAATATTGCAATAGAAAACTATATTAAAAGAAATAATGTTCAAATGCCTGAAGGCGCCAAGCTAATGTCGTCATCTTTTTCTAAGTACAAAAAAGATTTAAATGTATTAGAAAATAATTTAGCGATGCAGTACCATACAGACTATAAAGTATTAGAACAAGATTGGCCAGGTCCAAAATTTTTCTTAACTTGTACAACATATATCAATGATGATTATGAGGGTGGAGATATTGAATTTTTTATAGATAATCAATTCATAAGTCATAAACCAAAAGCAGGAGATATTCTTGTATTTCCTTCCACTCCTCCATATTATCACGGAGTAAAAACTATTAAAAATGGAGAAAAATTCTTTGTAAGAAACTTTATAATGTACCCATCAGAAGGATCTTCTGAGTGGATTAATAAGCAAAAAGAATTTGGACCAAAGCAATGGCTTGAAATGGAAGAAAATAGAATTAAGGAATTAATGCCATATGCAATGATTTATTTTGAAAATGGAAAACAAATAACCTATGAAGAGAAAATAAAGAATAGTGGATTACAAGGTTCTAGATAGTCAAATTATATACTATCAAAATCTAATACAAGACACAGATTCTTTTATTGATTTAATTAATAACGATCTACAATCAGATCAAAGTTTTTTATCTCAATGGAATGATTGGTATTCTAGTAGCAAAAAAGATCATTTGTTTGGTAAGAAAAAAATAGGATCTTTTAGCAATATATTAAAATATTGTGATGTAAATTCTAATACTTTTATTATTGGAAAAACAATAAAAGATTTAGTAGATACTACTATTGCTAATTATCAAGAGCAAACTGGAAGACATGCAGGCTACCTACCAGACTCCTTTGATATCAATAAATATAATCCAGAAGCGTATATGGGGCCTCACGTAGATTCAGAAGACGATAAAGATTATTTAAAGCCATCAACATCAATGGTTATTTATTTAAATGACGATTATAGGGGAGGAGAAATATCTTTCCCTAATCAAAAAATACTTCTTAAACCGACGGCTGGAAGCGCAATCATATTTCCATCCTATCAACCATATTTGCATGACCCAAGACCAGTTATATCAGGATATAAATATATGAGTTCTTTGTTTTGGTTTAAAGAAAAGTTTTGGTAAACAAATCTAAGGTATAATAGAATAATGTCTTATAAAAGCTTAATCCTTAAAGACCTGCCAATTGGTTACTGGCAGCTAGCAGAATCTTCTGGCACATCCGTAATCGATTATTCTGGATGCGATAATAATGGCACCTCAGTAGGCGGAATAGAATCTGTGGATATCCCATTAGTAGCAGATGGATCTTTAGTAGCCAGAGTAATTAATGACACTAAATATATAAACTTTAGTTTATTAAATAGTTACTCTCAAGAATCATTATCTATTCCTGGATTTGCAAATACCTACTCTTCAGACAATGATTTTAGTTTAGAGTGTTGGATTTATTCAAATATTACTTCTATGTCTGAAACTACAATCCTAGCAGATCAATCAAATAATATAGGATTATTTTGGGATAATGGGAATATTATATTTAAACTAAATAATGAAAAAATTGAATATACTTTATTAAATTTAAATAAATCATTACATTTGGTTGCTACATATTCTCTAGATAAAATGTCACTTTATGTAGACGGAGAACTTGTAGTATCTAAAACTTTAAATGGATTTGCATTCAGCAATACATCATTAGAAGTTCAATCAGGACCAACAGAAGATTCAGAAGATTCTTTTATTTTAGATAATGTAGCCATTTACAGATATTCTTTAAATAGCGATCAAATTTATTCACACTATTCTTATGTAGGATACACAATACCGTATCAAGTAGCCATTCCAGATAACGGAGAACTATTTGAATTTGTAGATAATCAAATGAGTAAAACTTTCGAATACTCCTATCCAGCAAATAAGTCATGGGAAACATTTTTAAATGAAGATATAGTATTTAATAGAACAGAAAACTATATAGAATTAGCTAAAACAGAAACAGCGGTATCGAAAGATGTTGTTATTGAAGATATAATAACTATACCTGCGGCAATTCCTATGGACTCTTCCAAAATAGAATGGTATGGAGATAACGGTGTTACAGTAGAAACAAGTATTGATGGAATAAATTACTCAGGGTGTATTAACGGTGGGTATATCACAGACTTCACCTCAGCAAATTTTAGTGATGCAAGAATTCTTTATATAAAAATAACAATGTCATCTTCTGATGCTTCAAAATATTCTCCAAAATTATATAAACTATATGTATCTTTTTATAATCAATTAATTATGTATTCAAGAAATGGAAATAGTTATTTATCTAGCATACCAGGTTATGATTTTACTTTAAGCGCAAGCAAGTACCCAATATATTCTAGAGTTAAAAATAATGGAATATTTGTTCCAACCGACTCAGGATTCAGTATAAGTACTAATAGTTTAATAAAATCAATAGAATTTTTTTATACACCATATTATATTACGCCACCAGGAACTTCTATTACACTACCGACATCATTAATAAATGCAGAAGAATCTGGAGACGGAGACGCAGCAGATTATTCATGGGATAATAACTTTTTAATATCAAAAACCAATATACAGTCAATATATATAAATGGACAAAATAAAACATCTGAAACCAATATGCAAAATATATTTACCCCAGGATCTTTATATCATGTTGTAATATCTTTTACAAATGCTATAACTGGGCCATTAATATTTAATAGAGGTCAAGAATCAGGATCTCAGGGTGTATATCAATACTTATCACTATATACAGATTCCTTAGATTTAAATAAAATAAATAATCACTATAGGTTATATTTTGACAAATCCAGATATTCAGCAGAAAGTTCGACCACCACGCTGTCAGAAAATTCAGTAAACCTATATAATAATGACTGGCTTGTGATACAAAACTCCTAAATTTGTCATCCACCCAGACAAGATATGGACTTTAATTTAAAATAATGGTAGAATAAATACCTAATGGATATTAAAAGAATGAATCAAGAGCTCATAGAAGAGACTACTTTAGGAATTTATATTTGGGAAATGCCAGACGGACGATGGATTGGCGATGATGAAGGAAACTTCTTGTCTGTAACATCTAAAAAAGGCAATAAGTCTAGAATGGATGCACTTGCCAGAGAAGTTAGATCATATGGAATATATGAGGGTAAGCCTAAGTTTTTATCTGGTCGTCGCAAAATAGATGATGAAGAGTTTGAGTATCAAAAGCAAAGACTAGACTGGGGATTGACGCCAGACCCACTTGATATTGGAGTTTATAAAGATAACATGAAAAACGGAGGAAGACCATAATGGAATTTATTGATGACGAGAATAATATATCTCAAGAGATAAGTATATCTAACTCCGCAGACTGGTTTAAATTTAATAGCAAAGAAGTTACAATAGACAATGATCCATTTAATATTGATGAAGATGGATTAAGAAAAGTTAATGGATTAAGTCCAACATTTAGACGAAAGATGTCTAGAGAGTTTTCAAAAAGATTTGTAGGAAAAGAAGGAACGGGAACTCAGCAAAACTTACTGCAACAAGCAGTAACAGGATATGCTATGTTCGATCTAGTCCAGCCAGTATATAATCTAGAATACTTATCAAAAATTTATGAGATATCGCCATATAACTATGCAGCAATTAATGCAAAGGTGGCAAATATTGTTGGCCTTGGATACACATTTGTTGAAACAAAAAAAGCAAATGATGCATTAGATTCAATTGAAGATGAAAAGCAATTAGAACGTGCACGTCGTAAGCTAAATAAACTTCGTCAAGATTTAGATATATGGCTAGAAGATTGTAATGAAGAAGAAACATTTACAGAAACATTAATAAAGGCATATACAGATCTTGAAGCAACAGGAAATGCCTATATTGAAATAGGTAGAACAAGCTCTGGCAACATTGGATATATTGGACATATTCCTGCAAAGACAATGCGTGTACGTCGTTTACGTGACGGATTTATTCAATTACTTTATGGCAAGGCAGTATATTTTAGAAATTTTGGAGATACAGAAACCCCAAATCCAATTGCAGGCGCAGAAGATAGACCAAATGAAATTATTCATTTAAAGAAATATACTCCAATGAATAACTACTACGGAATTCCAGACATCATTGCTGCACAAAATGCAATGGCAGGAAACGAATTTGCTGGTAAATATAATTTAGATTATTTCGAAAATAAGGCTGTACCCAGATATATTATTACAGTAAAAGGTGCAAAGCTATCCCCTGAGTCTGAGCGTAAATTACTTGAGTTTTTCCAAGTTGGGCTTAAAGGAAAGAATCACAGATCCCTATATATTCCTCTTCCAGCAGATTCACCAGATTCAAAAACTGAATTTAAAATGGAACCAATTGAGGCTAATTCACAAGAGTCATCATTTAATGTATATCGAAAAGCAAATAGAGATGAAATATTATTGGCCCACAGAGTTCCAATTAATAAAATTGGAGTTCCAGAAGGAATTAGTTTAGCCTCTGCTCGTGACGCAGATAAAATGTTTAAGGAACAGGTTTGCCGACCAGCCCAAGATATTTTAGAGAAAAAATTAAATAGAATTATTGCAGAAAAAACAGATGCTGTAATTCTTAAATTTAATGAGCTTACCCTTACAGACGAAGACACACAGTCTAAAATTGATGAAAGATATTTGCGTATGCAGGTTATTACCCCTAATGAGGTTAGAATTCGCAAAGGCATGATTCCTATGGATGGTGGGGATGAGGTAGTTATTTTAAAACCTCAACAACAATCTGAAATTAGGGCTCAGGCTGGAAATTCTAGAAATAGAACCCAAGAGCGTTCTGCAAATTCCCCAGATATTTCAGGGGAGGGCAGAAATACAAAAGGTGAGGGTAGAACCACCGCTTAATTATTAGGCAACTAGTTATTTGCCTTTTTATATATAGAAAGATAAAATTAAGCATATGAATATTGAAAAATCGTATTGGTCCAGTAATGGCGAAAATATTAATTTATCAGTTCCATTCACAAAAGTCAACCGTGAAAAGAGAACTGTTTCTGGATTTGCGACACTAGACAATCTAGATCAAACTGGAGATGTTGTAACAGCAGAAGCATCTTTAAAAGCATTTGAAAATTTCCGTGGAAACATTCGTGAGATGCACGGACCAAATGCTGTAGGAAAAATGGT
>Ga0129333_10002491_pt1 | contig 17177 bp, 21 predicted proteins | sample CPB6_08_DNA_FD_94474 | JGI IMG/M metagenome (GOLD analysis project Ga0129333, IMG submission 94474) | Freshwater to marine salinity gradient microbial communities from Chesapeake Bay, USA - CPBay_Sum_0.6_0.8_DNA | ecosystem: Environmental > Aquatic > Marine > Coastal | place: USA: Chesapeake...
GATAAGGCATTGATAGAAATCCTAAAAGAAGGAAAGACATCAGTTGATGTTGGTCGCTGGCTGAAGGCTATACGGGCTTCTAAATTTGTGGCGGAAGATGTTCTCCACACACTAGAGCGCAGTCGTACTGAGTTACAGACAGCGGTAGATGAACCAAACTCTTATGAGAGAGAAGGATATTCATATCTTACAAAGCAAAAATTGACAAGATATCATAAGTTTGTTTGCGACTCGTATGAAGAAGTGCAATCTTTTCTTGATAAGTTTTATCCAAAGAAATCAAGAAAGAAGAAGCCCATTGATCCTTCTCGTTTGGTGAAGAATCTAAAGTATCTTCAAAAAGATGATGCTTTGGGCTTGCAGTCGGTTGACCCAAAGGATATACTTGGTGCATCTGTTCTGCTAACATACAACACCAAATCAAGAATTCTTACTCTTTATGTGTCGGCAGAAAATGGGTTTAGCGTAAAGGGCTGTTCGATTCTAAATTGGGATGAATCAAAATCACAATCAAAGAAGTTGAGAAAACCAAAAGAAACAATCAGCATCTTTACTGATGCAGGATATGCAACGATTCAATCAAGATTCAGTTCAATAAAGACGAAGCCTTCCAAACCAAATGGAAGAGTCAACTCAAGTACAGTAATCTTGGTTTCAAAGAAAATTCCTAAATGATTCTAATAGACAACACACAACTTGTTCTCTCTACTATCTTCACTCAAGTCCGTGACATTGGCTCCATTGATGAGGATATTGTTCGTCACATTACACTAAATACCTATAGAATGTACCGATCAAAGTTCAAAGATCAGTACGGTGAACTAGTTCTGTGTCAAGATGCAAATTCTTGGCGTAAGGGCGTGTTTCCCTATTATAAGGCTAATCGCAAGAAAGACAGAGAAGGTCAAGAGGAAAAATGGGATCGTGCATTTGATATCCTAAGTAGGATAAGAGATGAAGTTCGGGATAACTTTCCCTACAAGCATATGCGAATCCACGACTGCGAGGCAGATGATATTATTGCAGTTTTGTGCAAGCACTTCCATAAGCAAGAGCGTATCCTTATTGTTTCTTCAGACAAAGATTTCGCACAATTGCAGCAGTATGCTGGCGTAGAGCAATATTCTCCAACCACAAAGGCTAAGGTTGTTTGTCCTGATCCTATTGGAACCCTAAACGAACACATCATCCGTGGAGACTCTGGTGATGGTGTTCCTAATGTTCTTTCCGATGACGATTGTTTTGTTTGCGAAGAAAAGCGACAGAAGCCTATTACCAAAAAGAAGTTTTCTGAACTTCAAGAATCTTTGGGTTCTGATAATCTTTTCTTTGATGAATCTGTGAAGAAGAACTGGGAGAGGAACAAAACTCTTATTGATCTTTCGATGATTCCTGCTCCAATCGAAGAGGTGATCCTAAATAAGTGGAAGGAACCTCTTGATTCCTCACGCTCCAAATTGCTCAACTATTTTATTGAGCATAGATTGAAGAATCTTATGGAGTGTATAGATGAGTTTTAGTAGAAAGGATAGAGATGTGAAATGAGCAGAGATCACCGTCATAACCGTGAATGGGATGATGACCGTCAAGCCGCTCGTAAAGCGGCTAAACACGCAGATAAAAAGCATGGTCGCTCAAGTTTTAAACAGAACATAAAGGATGTTCTTGCTTCGGGTGATCTTGATGAAATAGAAGAGATGTTTGAAGATGAAGATGAAAGGAATTATAGGAGATAATAGAATGCCTTCTGTGGAAACAAATACAATGACAATCTCAAAGAAAACGAATGAAATTCTAAAGAACTTTGCAGGGATCAATCCAAGTATCTGCATTCAGCGTGGTAATAAGATTATCACTCTCTCGCCAACAAAAAACATCATGGCAGAGGCTGAAGTTCAAGAAAACTTTGAACATGATGTGCGTATCGCAGATCTTAATCGTTTCTTGTCTTCTATTTCTCTTCACTCTGATCCTGCCATGTCTTTTGAAAAGGACAGGGTGATTGTTACGGGTTCAAGTGGAGCGACAGCAAAGATTCTCTATTCCGATCCTGCTGTTGTTCAGCCGGTTACAAAGAAACTGTCGATGCCTGACATTGTTGGATCGTTTGATCTTACTGCACAGAGACTTTCTGAATTACTTAAGGCATCCGCAGTCATGCAGTTGCCTAATTTGAAGATCAAGTCCAATGGCAAGGGTAAGGCTCATGCGATTCTCTTTGATAAGAGTGATCCTCTTTCAAACGATTTTTCTGTTGAGATTTCTTGCACAGGCAATTCTCCTTTCTCCGTTTCATTCAAGGTCGAGACTCTGAAGTTGATTCCTGGTGATTATACTGTAGAGATTTCAAAGAACATTGTCTCTCGGTTTACACACAAGACAGAGAATTTGAAGTATTTCATTGCAATGGATTTTAAGACTGGCGAAGAACAGGAGTAATAGATGACTGCATCTTATTTGCAGGATTTGCTTTGGGTGGAAAAGTATCGTCCGAAGCGTGTACAAGACTGTGTGTTGCCATCAGGCATCAAGAACACATTTCAGCAGATGGTAGACACGGGGGAGGTTCACAACCTCCTCTTGTCTGGTTCAGCAGGAACAGGCAAGACAACTATTGCAAAGGCTCTTTGTGATGAGTTGGGTTGTGATTTTCTGCTTATCAACTGTTCTGAAGATGGAAACATTGATACTCTTCGTACAAAAATCAGAAACTTTGCTTCTACTGTTTCTCTAAACGGTGGAAAGAAAGTTGTGATTCTTGACGAGTTTGACTACTCCAATGCACAATCAACACAGCCAGCACTCCGTGGATTCATTGAAGAATTTGCGGCAAACTGCCGATTTATTCTTACTTGTAACTTCAAGAATCGAATCATTGAGCCTCTGCACTCCCGATGCACAACTGTGGAATTCTCCATCCCTGTAAAGGAGAAGCCAAAGTTGGCAAAGGAGTTCATGGATCGTGTGAAGGGAATTCTTCAGGACGAGAAGGTTCGGTATGATGAGAAGGTTGTGGCAGAACTCATTATGCGGTATTTTCCTGACTTCCGTAAGGTTCTCAATGAACTACAGAGGTATTCTGTTGGTGGTGAAATTGATGTAGGTATTCTACAGGTTGTCGGAGAGATCAAGACAAAGGAACTTGTAGGCTACATGAAGCAGAAGAACTTCAATGAAGTTCGCAAGTGGGTAGTACAGAATCTAGACAACGATCAGTCCCGTATTTTCCGACAGATCTATGATAACCTATACACATATTTCCAAGCAGAGTCAATTCCACAGGCTGTTCTTATTCTTTCTGATTACCAATACAAGGCAGCATTTGTAGCCGATGCAGAAATCAATCTTACTGCTGCTCTTGTTCATCTGATGATGGAGTGTGAGTTTCAGTGAAACTTAAACTTGGTGATATTCTAAATTCTATCAATACCGGAAAGGTTCCGATTATTGACAGGGATAACGAAAGGGACTATGTTCCATTTATTGTTTCTCGTTGTTTTGCTAATTTTCCTGATACAATCTTCCATGCAAATGAATTAAATTCAAAGATGGTTATTGATCGAAAAATGCACTATGACTATCTTTTTCATTCTGTTAGAAAGAAGAAGAGATTTTCTCCGTGGCTAAAGGCTCCCGAGGAAAGCACAGAGAAGCAAGCAGTGATGTGGTTATACGGAGTCTCTGGAAAGAAAGCGGACGAATATTTAAAGTTACTAGAAAAAGATGATATAGTCAAGATATTAGAAGAATACTCCAAGATTCCACCCCATTAAATGTTAGAAATGACCGTTTTCATACATATTATGAAGACGGTTATTATTTTATACAGGGAGTGGTAACATGAGTGAAAAAGAGGAAAAGTATATTGATATTGAAGTGGAAGACTTGTTAGAAGTACAGTTGATTTCTCCTGATAACTTCTTGAAGGTAAAGGAAACACTGACCCGTATGGGAGTTTGCTCAAATAAAGACAAGAAATTGTGGCAATCCTGTCACATACTGCATAAGCGTGGTAAATACTATATTACGCATTTTAAAGAACTGTTTGCGTTGGATGGTCTTCCAACGAACTTCGATGAAGAAGATCGTGCCAGAAGAAACAAGATTGCAACGCTTCTCCAAGAGTGGGGTCTTGTGAAGGTGGTCGATGAAACTAAAGCAAAACCACAGTGCGAAATCAATCAAATAAAGATTCTTCCATTCTCAGATAAGAAAGACTGGACACTAGAGCCTAAATACCACATAGGTAAGGACAAGGGAAAGAGATAACTTTAGAACATTGAGGTTTATATTATGATACCAAAGATAATCCACCAAATATGGCTTGGCGATCAATCGAAACGCCCTGATCGTTTCATCAATACATGGCGTGAGATGAATCCAACTTGGGAACACAAGTTGTGGACAGAAGCCAATATGCCAAACTCTTGGGTCAAGCGTCAGTTTGACCAATGCCCATCTCTTGCAGGAAAAGCCGACATTCTGCGCTATCAACTTCTTCATCAAGAGGGAGGTTTTTTTATTGATGCTGATGCGGAGTGTATTAGACCACTAGACGATGATCTTGCAGACAATGAGGCTTTCTGTTGTTGGGAGAACGAATTTCTTCGTCCTGGCTTGATGTCGAATGGATACCTTGCAAGTGTTCCAAAAAATCAGTTTCTTTGGGAAATGCTGAATAGAATTGGACAAAGACCAGATATGAACTATCATCCTCTTGAAACATGGAGGATAACAGGACCAATGCTTCTTACGGAAACAGTTTGCGCCATGCGTTACAACTCTTTAACAATATATCCTAGTCATTATTTCATACCAAAGCACTATAATGGACTTGAGTACAAGGGTAATGGTAAGGTGTATGCTTGTCAATATTGGGGAACTACACCTGGAAGCGGCTTTGATTATTGAGGTGAATATGAACGGAAACAATGAAATTAACTGGTATCAAAAAGTAACGGAGGAATGCCGTGGATATCAAATTCCAAATGAAACTATTGATAACTGCTTAGATGTGGGTTGTAATGTTGGCGGATTTGTAAATGCATGGAAACATAGAATAAACAAGTTTTATTGTGTTGATGCTAGTTTGTATAACATAGAGCAAGCATCGCAAAATCTTTCCGATCTTGGGAAAGAAAGAGTGTTTTTGATGAACTATGCTGTTCACAATAGAAGCGGAGATAAATTAAAACTTCGTCCTTTCGTTTCAAACGGAAAACTAAGTAATAGCGGATCTTTTGGAACAACTGAATTTGTCTATAAAGACAGACCATCTGTAGAAGGTTGGATTGATGTAGGAATTGCAGAAGAGGTAGAGACTATTTCATTTCAAGATTTATTGTCTGATTCTTTGGCTTTCTTTGAAGAGGAAGAAATAGACCTTATGAAGATTGACATAGAAGGAGCCGAGTATGATTTTCTTATCGGACAAGACCTGACTAAAATTCGTTACATCACTATGGAGTTTCATAATTTCTTATCAAAGATGGACTCTGATACAGAAGGAATTAATAGAGGCGATGCACTACATCAACATATACTGAAAACTCATTCAATGGTTTATAGTTCAGGAGATGGTGTACATAGTCATTATAATAGATTTTATAGGAAAAACTAATGGAAACAATAACGGTAATACTAAATTGCTATAAGAGAACCCGTTGGTTTAAAGAACAATTGGAAAGCATCAAAAAGCAGACACATCCAGTGTCTGAAATTTTTGTTTGGAAAAATCAAGCAGAAAGCGATCCTATTCCACAAGAATTAAAGGATCAGGTAATATTTGTTGATTGTAACAGAAATCTAGGAGTTTGGGCAAGATTTGCTTTGGCACTAAATTCTCGTTCGGAATACATCTGTGTATTTGACGATGATACTATTCCTGGAGAGAGATGGATTGAGAATTGTGTTAAAACATACAAGACCAATCCAGGTCTTTTAGGAACAGTTGGTGTTATTTTTGGAGATAAGCACTATACTTGGGAAAAGGTAAAGAGAGTTGGTTGGTGCAATCCAAACGAAGAAACGAAACAAGTTGACATTGTTGGTCACTCATGGTTTTTCCACCGTGATATGCTTCCTGTAATGTGGAGAGAAATGCCCCTTGTAGATCAAATTCCCATAGTAGGAGAAGATATTCACTTTGCCCATATGATTCAAAAATACACTGATTGTGGTGTATATGTTCCTCCTCATCCTATGAATGATAAATCTTTATGGGGCAGCACAAAGGGCGAACCTTATGGAACAAGTCGAGAAGGGATATCAATGAATAGATATATGGTCAATGGAATTCCCATGAGTGCTGGACAGATGATGGGATATTATCTGTCAAAGGCAGTTGATGATGGATTTCAATTGATAGAAGGAAAAGCATGATTTCTATTTACTATGGAACAAGACCAGAATATATCAAAGTTTATCCTTTATATGTGCAAATTAAAGAAATGGGATTGTCTGTTGAGTTAGTTAAAGTAATTCAACACACTGATCTCATTTCTACTTTTCATTGTGATAGATCTGTGAAATTATTCAATACTGAAGGGTGTTCAAATAGATTAAATTCCGTAATATCTTCTATTTTGAGTGACGATAGTATAGATGTTGCCACTAAACTTGTTGTGGTTCAAGGAGACACAGCAACAGCATTTGCTGTGTCGCTGAATGCTTTTAACAGAAAGATACCTATTGCACACATAGAAGCGGGATTAAGAACATATGATGTAGAGAATCCATTTCCAGAAGAGGCTTATAGGCGTTTCATATCTGTTATGGCTTCTTATCATTTTTGTGTTTCAGATTCTGGATTCAAAAATCTAGAAAGAGAGAAAATAGAAGGGAAAAAATATGTTGTTGGGAATACCGTTCTTGATTCTCTTTTGAAATACAGAGATGAAATAACTTATGGAAATAAAGTTCTGGTTACTCTTCACCGAAGAGAGAATAAACAACAAATGCGAGAGTGGTTTGAACTTATAGAACAAATTGCACAAGAAAGAAAACACTTAGAGTTTGTTCTTCCTTTACATCCAAGCACAGATACGGAAGTATACAAATCTTTATTTTCTGCCGTAAAGGTTGTCGATCCTCTTCCACACAATCTAATGATTCGGTTACTGAAAGAATGTAGATTTGTCATTACCGATAGTGGAGGGATACAAGAAGAATCTTCTTTCTTTAAAAAGAAGAGCATTGTTTGTAGAAAGAAAACAGAAAGAGAAGATGGTCTTGGAGTGTTTAGTGTTCTTTGTTCAAATCCACAACAACTAAAAGAAATGGTGTTCAGATTGGAAAACGATCCAATCACTAATGCAGAATGTCCCTATGGAGATGGAAGATCTTCTGAAAGAATTGCTCTAATATTGAAAGGTTTGGTATAATGAAGTATTTTCGTAATGAAATAGAAAATTTCTTAATACGCTTAAAAAGCCGTACTTCTTTTGCATTTAGCAAATATGCTGATGGAGAATGGGCTGCCATGTGTGGAGGTGTTGTCAACAATGGAGAATTTGTTGCTGTGCCAGATTCACGGCAAAATATATCAAGATCTCTTTTGATAAATTCGTTTCGTTACAGACATCCATCTTATTATGTTGGTATTAGTTGCCCTTGTTGTCAGGGGAAAGAATTTTTTAGAATGAAAGAAGCAAGTGGTCAAGACGAAGAAAATCTTACATTTGCGAATATTTTTGTAAATTCAAACTATGAGTATTACAAAAATGAGTTTATTCCAGAGTATGGCAATTGGAAAGTAAATCTTATTGCAAACGAAAAGTCGATAGTAGACAATCTTCCCTTTAGAGTAGAAAGATTTTTTCCAATAGGAGTCAATGCTTGGTGTGAAAATCTTGACTTGATAGAAAAATTGAAAGATCTGAACACAGAAGGAGAACTCTACCTATTCTGTGCGGGTCCATTTGGGAATATACTTGCACATCAGTTATGGCAATACAATCAGAAGAATACATATCTTGATATAGGATCAACTTTGAATCCCTGGTTGGGATTTGAAGGGTTCAAGCGTGGTTATTTACACGGGTCAGATGATTGCAATAAAGTTTGCATTTGGATTTAAAATGAACAACATGATTTCTCTTTTTACATACACACACACAAATTGTATTGATCTATGGGAACCTTATTTGGATTCATTGGATCTATATTTATCGGATATTTCATCGACTGTTGCAGCAAACAAATCCTATGAAGATTATGGTAGACATAGATTTGTTTCTTATGATGATAATGGGATGTATTGCCAAGAGATGATTAAATGCATCAATGAAAATATTGATACAGATTATTTTATCTATATGCAAGAAGATTTCTTTCTATACGATAAAGTTGATGTTTCTTTGTTGAATGATTATGTTTCTGTGTTGGAGAACACGGATTTTTCTTTTGTTAGGCTTCTAAAGTGTGGTCATGTTACAGACATCAAGTACACAGATACTCTTTATCTTGTTTCTGAATCTGGTAGCACTCATCAAACAATGACTGCATTCTCAATGCAACCAACAATATGGAAGAAAAAAGATTTTGTACGCCTTTATGAAAGAGCAAACTGTGCAAAGTTCAAGGAAAATTGGGAATATACACTCGCCATGAACAGCCTAAATATGAATGGGCTATATCACTACAACGGAGAAAGACAAATAGGAGGACACTACGATTCTTCTGTGTTTCCTTATATTGCAACTGCTGTTGTTAGAGGAAAGTGGAACACTGGAGAGTACGGAGACTTGTTGGAACCAATATTTGCAAAGTATGAGATAGATAAATCTCAAAGAGGAGAGTTGTGATGAATGATTTGAAATCCTATTCTCAAGCAAATCAAGATTTATTTGTTTTAAAAACTTTAAACTATAAGAGAAATGGGCTTTTTTTGGAACTTGGAGCGTGGCATCCCTGGCAAATAAGTAATACTTTTTTGTTAGAAAAAGAATTTGATTGGGATGGTGTATCAGTTGATTTATTGAATCAACATCAGGATTTGTGGCAGTCTGGTAGAAAGTGTTTGTTTTTACTACACGATGCTTTGACTCTAGATTACTCCAAGACACTTGATGAACTTCTCAAACGACACAATAGAACAGAAAAAAGACTAGATTATTTGAGTTTAGATTTAGATCCGCCGAAGATAACTTTAAAATGCTTGAAATTGCTTCCGCTAAATGAATATAGATTCAATGTTATAACATATGAACATGATGACTATAGAGATTATGGAAAAACTATCAAGTCGGATAGCAGAAAGTATCTTATTGATTTGGGCTATAAATTGGTTGTTCCCGATGTAAAGTGTTCTGGTAATATATTTGAAGATTGGTATGAGGACTCTACTATATGATCTTGAACATCAATGAGTTAATTAAGAGATTTGGTATGAATATCACAGGTGTTATTCATGTTGGAGCACACTTTGGTGAAGAAGATAGCCTATATCGTTCTTTGGGTATCAATAAAATTCATTACTTTGAACCAGTGAAGAAAACATTCGAAATACTAAAAAGAAATGTGATTGGAGGAGAGAATATCTTTCTTCATAATTGTGCCATAGGCTCCGAACAAAAAAGTGAATTTATCTATGTGGAAGACGAGGATAAATTTGGTGCTTCTTCTATCCTTGAACCTTCAGTAGAATTAAAATCTCACATTTCCTTTTCGAGCAGAGAAGAAGTGGAAGTCAAAAGATTGGATGACTTTAATATTTTAGACTGTAACTTTCTGAATATTGATTGTCAAGGTTATGAGTATGAAGTATTGTTGGGAGCAACAAATACACTTCAGAATATTGAATTTGTAATGCTTGAGGTGAATAGAATCACGAAAGAGAAACCTCTATTGTATCTCAATACAAAAACTATAGAACACATAGAGTTTCTTTTAGGTAAACATAATTTTTCGTTAGTTGATGTCTCTTGGGCTGGAGGTTCTTGGGGGGACGCAATCTTTATCAAAAACAAAAGGGTATAACATGAATTTTAAATTTTTAGGTTTAGTATTTGATTACAATATCAATTGTCTAGCAAAGAACGGAAGATTTTGGGCAGACAAAATATATCAAAATAAGCAAAGAATATTTTCATATTCTTCTGCCTCTATTGCTTCAGTTTTATATCACAATCCAGATACAGAATATACTATTCTCACAGATGATGTAGATATGCTCTACAATGAAGTGAAGAAATACAAAGTAGAAACTAAGAGTCTTGTTTTAGAAGAACGAAGTAAAGATTTGGAAGAGTGGAAAAGACAGAAATATGCATTTTATCCATTGCAAATGCTAATGAAGCACAACAAATACTACAAAGCAGATAATGTTGTAAAACTAGACAATGATGTAATTCTCAAAAGACCATTTGATATGGTTTTGGATAAACAAAGAGCCTTTGTTTGGAAGTATGAGAGATTTGTGGCTGACGGAGATCCTCGGTGGGGAGAAAAGTTAGTATGTAATACCGTATTGGGTACTGATAAGTTTCATGGATTCAATATCGGTATACTTGGTATACATAAAGACAACCATCATCTTATTGATGAGTCTATAAACATTTGCAATGAAATGGTAAATGTTGATATTAGTGGAGTGACGGATGTTAACTCAAAAATATGGCATTGTTCAGAACAAACGGCATATAATTGGGTATTCCATAAAAATAACATCGAAAGAATAGAAACAAATCATTATTTCGATCATTATTTCGACAATAAACAAGAGTGTATAAACGCAGTTAAAAATCTATTGAGGTAAATAAAATGAATCTGAAAAATTACAGTTCTGTTGGAAACAATATAGACGAAAAGAATAAGCATTTCTACTATGCTCAAAAAGCAAAAGTTGGAATTGTTGAAATTGGTGTTCTGAACGGAGAAACAACAGAAATCTTCTGCAAAGCAAATAAAGATGTTAGCATAACTGGCATTGATCCAATCATACCAGACTCAATGAATGCTAATTTGATAGGCAGCGAAGATAAAATCAAGCAACTAGAAAAGCAGTACCCTAATTTTTCTTTCATAAAGGATTACAGTTTCAATGTTGCCAAATATTGGGAAAAATCCATTGACTATTTGTTTATAGATGGAGATCATACATACGAAGCAGTTAAACAAGACTTTGATTCTTGGTTTCCTTTTGTTGCAAAAGATGGCATTATTGTACTGCACGATTCTGCTTGCAACCGTGGTGGACCACACTTTTGGTCTGGACCTAGTAAACTTGCAGATGAATTAATACAAGATTCTAGACTAGAATATCTGGAAACCATATACACAATGACTGTGTTCAAGAAAAACTGAAATTATGAATAAGTTAAAGGTCGTCAATAATTCTAAAACTTTTCCTGACGATCCTATATTTAATTTAGGATTTGAAGATTGTTATACAAATAACGATCAAGTTGTTCTTCATTTGGACTGTCATTATCCTCAAACACCTAATCCCGAAAATCTACACTATCTTCTTGATTTAGAATTACCAAATAGATGGATGACAGAAGAAGGATATAGACTAGGTTTGAGAAATGAAGAAAGATACAGTAAAATATTTTGCATAGATCCTTTCTTTACAGAACATAGAAACAACCAATTGGGATATAAGAAGTATCAGACAGTTTTTTTCCCATTTGATGATAAAAATATTGTTTATTCTGATAGCAAAGAATATGATGTATTTTATAGTGGTCATATCAAAGCGGATATGTTGGACATAAAAGATGCAATCAATAAGTTTAATGGAATCATAGTAGCAAATAATGGAGGCATTTCAGCCTCATATAAACAAAAGTTACTTTTAAATTCTAAAGCAAAAATATCAGTAGTGCATAATTATTTGGACATGGGATTAAGAGGGAAAGAGAAAGATTTATTTGAAAGTCTGAATTGTACACGAATAGTGAATAACAGTTTGACACAACACAAGGCAAGAGTGATTGAGGCTGCAATGCTCGGATCGTTTATGTTGTGTAAAAAAGATGAATTCAATATAGTTGAAGATTTGTTTATACCGAATGAACACTTTATTTACTTTTCAAATAAGTCAGAACTAGAAGAATTGATACAGCATATATTGTCTAATTTCGAAAAATACAATAATTTGGCAAAACAAACAGCAGAGTATGCAAAATCGAGATATACAACACAACACTTTGTTAATAGGTTTATAAACAATGAATAAATTCATCGTAACAACTACTATTCAAAAACCAACAGAAGCAACAATTCGTTTTTCTAGGATGGAAGGTTGGACGCTCATTGTTGTTGGTGACACAAAGACACCGCATCACGAATACGAAAAAATTAACTGCATTTACTTGCATCCAGATGAGCAAGAGAAAAAATATCCTGCATTGAGTAATGCTATTGGTTGGAGAAGCATTCAGCGCAGAAATATAGGATTTGTCGAGGCATATCATCTTGGAGCAGATATAGTCGCTACTGTCGATGATGATAATATCCCATACGACAATTGGGGTAAAGAATTACTCGTTGGACAAGAAGTTTTTGTTGATTACTATGATGCTTCTTCTGTTGGTGTGTTTGATGCATTGAGTGTGACAAATCATTCAGATATTTGGCATAGGGGGTTTCCGATACAACAACTCAATAAGAAAAATGATGTGGTGTATCTTGGAAAGAAGAAGATAAAGGTAGATGTTCAAGCAGATTTATGGGATGGAGATCCAGATATAGATGCAATGTGTCGTTTGACTAAAAAACCAATAGTTAAGTTCAATGTTACTGAACCATATGCGGCAAACACTATTGCACCATTCAATAGCCAAAACACATTTTTATCCAGAGAAGTGTTGAGACATTATATGGTACTTCCCCATGTTGGAAGAATGGACGATATTTGGGGAGCATACATCTTGCAGAAAAAAATGAAATGCGGTGTTGTGTTTTCTTCTGCTTCTGTTTATCAAGAGAGAAATGTACAAGATTTAGTCACTAATCTAGAAAAAGAAATCATAGGCTATAGAAACACATACTCTTTAATCCGTGGAGATTATACTCTTCCAACGGAAGTTCAGTCTGCATATGATACATACTGTGCTTGTTTCTGAAAGAAATCTGAAAGTAAGGAGATATGGTATGAAAAAGGCAATGGTTCTTGGTGGTGGTGGATTTATAGGCTCGCATCTTGTAAAAAGATTAAAGAGAGAAGGATACTGGGTTCGTGTGGTTGATCTAAAGTATCCTGAGTTTTCAAAATCAGAAGCAGATCACTTTGTCATAGGCGATTTGAGGTCACAGACATTATGTGATAAAGCATTTGATATTAGATTTGATGAAGTCTATCAACTGGCAGCGGATATGGGTGGTGCTGGCTATATCTTTACTGGTGAACATGACGCAGACATTATGCACAATTCTGCTCTAATAAACCTAAATGTTGTGGAGAGATGCCTTTCAACCAAAGTTGGAAAGGTGTTTTATTCTTCTTCTGCGTGTATGTACCCTGCATATAATCAAGAAGATCCTGATAATCCAAAATGCTCAGAGGATTCGGCATATCCTGCTGCACCCGATTCTGAGTATGGATGGGAAAAGTTGTTCAGTGAACGGCTTTATCTTGCTTTCCAAAGAAATCACGGTATCGAAGTTCGTGTTGCACGATATCACAATATCTTTGGTCCTGAAGGTACTTGGTGTGGTGGGAAGGAAAAGGCACCAGCGGCTCTTTGTCGAAAAGTCGCAGAAACAAACGGTTCTTCTATAGAAGTATGGGGGGATGGACAACAAACACGCTCTTTCTTGTATATTGATGAGTGTATAGAGGCAACACGAAAACTGATGGAGTCCGACTTCACTGGTCCTGTTAATATAGGTTCAGAAGAAATGATTAAGATCAATGATCTTGCAAAGATGGTTATTGATATTTCTGGTAAATCAATAGAAGTAAAAAACATAAGTGGTCCTGTTGGCGTAAGAGGAAGAAATTCGGACAATAAATTGTACATGGAAAAGATCGGATGGGTTCCAAGTCAACCTCTTAAACATGGTATCGAAAAGACATACAAATGGATATTAAATCAGATTGCTCAAAAGGCAAATCTTTCAACAGCAGATTTGGATATGAGAGATAGATTTGGAAGTTGATAACAATCAGTGTTATCTTGTTGTCTACATAAATGATGAGGCTGTGTATTCTTCTTGCATAAATCGTGGAGACGCTATTAGAGAATCCATTAGTAAAGAACAAGAATTCAAATCCTTATACCCCTATTCGAAAATTTTAGTAAAAACAGAGAAAAAAGAACCATTCTTAGGATGGTAACGCAAAAGGAATTTATACCATGAGTCAAAAGAAGAAGATTGTCCTCTCAATGATCGTAAAAAACGAAACACACATCATCAAGGAGTGTTTCGATTCTCTTTATAAGTTTATCGACTACTGGGTGATATGCGATACTGGATCTACTGACGGTACACAAGAACTCATCAAGAATTACTTTGCAGAGAAGGGTATTCCCGGTGAATTGCATCAACATGAGTGGGAGGACTTTGCCACTAATCGTACAAAGGCTCTTGATCTATGCGTAGGCAAAGGTGATTATGCCTGGATGATTGACGCTGATGATTATCTTGTTGGAGAGATGCAGTTCCCACATCACTTTAATTATGATGGTTATTCTCTCCGTATCAAGCGTGGGAATTTCGAATGGTGGCGTAATCAGATCTTTAAGATAGGAATTGGTTGGAAGTACGAGGGTGTTCTCCATGAATATGCCCATTGCCCAAGCAAGCCTGATCTTTCTCTTGCTAAATTGGATGTTCCTGGTTACCATGTCGAGGCTCGTACTGAAGGTGGTGCTCGTAATAAGGGAATCACCCCAACAGAGAAATATGCACGGGATGCAGTGGTGTTGGAGAAGGCTATGGAGAAAGATCCTCTCAATTCTCGCTATCAGTTCTATCTTGCACAATCTTACTTTGATTCACAACAGTGGGAAAAAGCATTCGAGGCTTATGAAAAGCGTGCAAAGATGGGTGGATGGGAAGAAGAAGTGTACTATTCTCTTTTCCGCCTTGCCATCATCGCCATGATGCAGCAAAAACCCTGGGAACAGGTTATCAATCTCTTCCTTGCCTCATATAACTTCCGCCCTTGCCGTTCCGAGCCTCTGTTTCATATTTCCCGCATCTATCGACTCAATGGTTATCCACGCATAGCATACATCTATGCTAAGGTTGGGGTTGGTATTCCCATCCCCAAGCACGATATTCTGTTTATATCTCAGGATAACTATGAGTGGCAACTTCTGGACGAATTGGCATCTTGTGCCTATTATGTTCATGCGTTTGAAGAGGGATATCTTGCAAGTAAGAAACTTCTTTCCGAAGGAAAGGTTCCCCCATCAGAAATTCAAAGAATACAGACAAACCTTACTGAATATGAGAAGAAAGTGAATGAATTGCGTCAGTTTGAAGCAGGATTGGCAGAGCATAACCGCAAGATGAACCAATCTGTTGCTGTATCTCCTGGAATTCCAAGCAGCATGAATTCTAATATAAAGCCTAACCTTCCTATCCCAAATCAGACAACTCTCAGCATTTCTGAACCTAAATACAAGAAGAAATTCAAGGAAAGAGCCAAGAGATGAGAGGGAGAAATGCCAGCATCAAAATACGATATCTACGCCGAGCAAGGCAGTACACTAAAACTCCATCTTCAGTATAAGACCAGAGCGGGGGTCGGCATCGACCTCTCTGGTTTTAGTGGAGAGATGCAAGTTAGACGGTCAGTGGGAGATCCACAAGCAGTTTTACGAATAACAAATCAAGGCGTCTGGGGAGGAGGCTCCACAGGCGAATTTGTTATTTCTGATGGGGGTGTAACAGGATCTGGTGGCATTACCTTTGGGATAGGATTGACAGGTCAATCGGGAGTAACTGGTGGAGTTATGATTACCGTTGACGATGATACGATGATGTTTGTGCCAGAAGGAAGACATTTCTATGACTTCAAGATAACCAATACTCTTGGTGAAACTCAAAGGCTTCTTGAGGGAATGTTTGAAGTCGCACCATCGGTAACAAGACCATAACAGATGTCTGAATTAGATAACACAGTCATAGTAGTCGTTACTAATCTGTCGCAGAATAATTCTTTGACTGCGACTAGTAATACTACCAATTTGGTGATAAATCAACAGTCGCCATCTATGATTGTTGCTTCTTCGGTTGGTGCAGCCTCTGCTGGTCCGATGGGACCACAGGGAGCAACTGGTCCTCGTGGGTCTACAGGATTTGGTGTACCTACTGGTGGTTTAAGTGGATATGCTTTGATAAAAGCAAGTAATGTTGATTACGATCTTGTTTGGGGATTGGTATCTTTTGGCGGCGGTGGAACAGGTATAACAGGTCCGACTGGTCCTGCTGGTGCTACAGGACCAGCGGGAGGTCCAATTGGACCGACAGGATCTCCTGGTGCTACAGGTGAAAAAGGTGCTACAGGTTCACAAGGCATTCAAGGTGCTACAGGCGAAAAGGGTGCTACTGGTGAAAAGGGAGCAACAGGTGAACAGGGCATTCAAGGTGCTACAGGATCTCCTGGTGCTACGGGCGAAAAGGGTGCTACTGGTGAACAGGGTATTGCTGGTGTAACTGGATCGACTGGCGCTACAGGATCTCCTGGTGCTACGGGCGAAAAGGGTGCTACTGGTGAACAGGGCATTCAAGGTGCTACAGGTGAACAGGGAGCAACAGGACCGGCGGGAGGACCGATTGGACCGACAGGATCTCCTGGTGCTACAGGAGAAAAAGGTGCTACGGGTGAACAGGGCATTCAAGGTGCTACAGGATCTCCTGGTGCTACAGGCGAAAAGGGAACAACAGGTGAACAGGGCATTCAAGGTGTAACGGGATCACCTGGTGCTACAGGTGAGCGTGGAGCCACAGGTGCAGATTCAACTGTTCCCGGACCGATAGGTGCTACAGGATCTCCTGGTGCTACAGGCGAAAAGGGTGCTACTGGTGAACAAGGCATTCAAGGTGCTACAGGATCTTCTGGTGCTACAGGTTCACAAGGCATTCAAGGTGCTACAGGATCTACTGGTGCTACAGGCGAAAAGGGAGCAACAGGTTCACAAGGCATTCAAGGTGCAACAGGATCTCCTGGTGCTACAGGCGAAAAAGGTGCTACTGGTGAGCGTGGAGCCACAGGTGCA
>Ga0129333_10002492_pt1 | contig 17177 bp, 3 predicted proteins | sample CPB6_08_DNA_FD_94474 | JGI IMG/M metagenome (GOLD analysis project Ga0129333, IMG submission 94474) | Freshwater to marine salinity gradient microbial communities from Chesapeake Bay, USA - CPBay_Sum_0.6_0.8_DNA | ecosystem: Environmental > Aquatic > Marine > Coastal | place: USA: Chesapeake Bay...
AAACCTTCCGCACTAAACGCAAATTTAGAATATATTATCCTACTTTCCATAAGTTTTCCTGCGAGTATGCCTCCGGGGGTGTTGGCTGCCCTCCTAATAGCGGCCTCCCAGTCGCTCTTTCTTTTTATCCAATTGCCAACATCAACAAAGGATTCAAGAACTCCCGACATCCCTTCTGTTTCGTCAGGGGCTTGTAGTTCCACTGAATTCGGCCTGCTGCCAAACACTTTTAATTGATTCCAACGCTTTACGTTAGCAGGGCTTTCATTCGTGACAATGTTTAAAACAGGGTCTTTGAACTCGCCGAAAATAAAATTATCGGCAGGAGCGTTAGAGCCCGTAAGTTCGACATCTGTCACCCATATCTTTCCGTCAAGAAACAAGAACTGCTTTGTGGCAAGTCCTATTCCTCTTTCAGGACACCTACCAAGACTATTTCTATAGCTTCGCTCTCCTTGGAATGTTTTGTATCGTTCCGAGAACACAGCCGTTTCCCTTAGTTTCCCTGAAAGAAGAATCTCGTCCGTAACTTGGTCGTACCATGTAATGAGAAGTGGATTGTCATTGTATGTTCTTCGCAAATAGTTGGCAAACGAGAATGTCATTCCAAGGCGTTCAAGCCCTGCGTTTGTGTAGCGTATTAAATCGTTCACCACATCGCTCCACCAATACACAGTTCCGAGAGGCGTTTTGGTTACGCTCATTTGCCTTGTGGTTCCGTATTGACCAAGCAGCGGCCTTTGGGAGGCGAGATAGGACGTGGTGGTGGCTACGTTGTCCGTTCCGTCCACATTCGCAAGCTGAATGGCATCGTAATAGAACGAGCTCACTCCGTTTGCTCCTATGGCTAACATTACCCCCGGCTCTTTCTGCGTTGCGTTTGTAACGACAAGGGACGAAATAGGTCCGTTCTCTAAAGGAGCAAGGCGGAAGTCAAGGGAGTTAAACTGATTGAGGCCGTTTATTTGCGTTCCCTGAACAATGGGAGAAGAGAATATAATTCCATTGTCTATTCTCACCTCCCGTTGGTTTTCGTTCACAATGGCGGGCTGTCCTTTCTGCCACACCCAATTTTCAGCATTGTAAGAATTGGGGTTCATGGAATAGAACATTCCGGGGATGTTGAATCGTGTAGCGAAAGCGGGCTGCCTTGGCACAAAGTAGGCCATTGATTCGGGAATTTTCTTTTTCAAGACATCCGTTCCACCTGGCTCATCATTAAAGCTATAACTAATTACAGCGTATGACCCCGTGTATGGCGTAATGCTATGAACAAATGAGGTGAAGTAGCAATCGCCCCCCACCACTCCCGCAGTGCCTTGTGAGCTATCGTAGGAGTTCCGCTGAATGATTGTGCCGTTCTGATAGAATACAGTTTCTGCTACTGTTTTTTTCAGAAACACTTCGACATCGTATAGCACTGGAGTAAAATAACTTCTATATCCGTTGCCATCTCTTACATCCCACCACTCCGAACCTGCCGCAGTGCTAATAACAGCAGTGGGCGTTGCGGGATTCACCCATGAATGCTCAAGCACTATAGGGTATAGCGATGTATTTGTGCTTTCGATGCAAAACATTCCCCCCACTTCTTTCACCACTTTGTATGCCTGAGTAACGGAGGTGGTTTTTTCTACGGGCTGCGAATTTAAGAATGTCTGTGCCACTGCTATTCCGCCGGGCACAGGTGGTATGTTTTTTAAAAAAACTTGCTGACCCAATTTTACATACAGCTCATCCCCGGTGCTATAAGAAACAGGAATGCTTGCTCTGTTGATGGCATATCCTTTGAATTTTTTAGCGGCTCCCGTTTGAACAGGCTGTCCCAATCCACCCCCTAAAAATTGTTGCACCGTACTTGGAAGCGGATAATTAAACATAAACGCCTTCCACACGCCATTGACTATTTGTCGCTGTCCTGCCATGCACGGGAACAGAACAAAAACATCGCCTCCATCCTCGCCTTCATACCAATACATGATTGTTGTTTGGGCACGATGAAAGAACTCGGTTGTTTTATCTCCACTTGAAACGACACGGAATGATGCAGCCCAAGGAGGAAGAGTGCCAGTTATTCTATAGTCCACCGTGTAGTAATTCAATGTTATATCATCGTAATCGGTGGCGCTCAATGGAATAAAAGGCTTTTGGACAAGCGCTCCCGATACCGTGTATGGAGGAGGAGGATATTCATATAGGCCTGTATTGTTTGGCAGGTCCATATAATAATAGCTTGTATTTCTCACCTGCATTTCGGGAATGGTTATCTCTTGGTTTTGTATAACACCAATTGGCCTTCCCGCTGCGTCCAATAGCTCTATGCCTATTTCGTAGGTTCCCCCTGGACGAAAAATATTTCCAGACACATCGTTTTGAAACGTAGTGTTAAACCCCGCCTCGTATGCTACATTTTTTTGTACCTTCAGGGATAGTTGCATCCCTTGCCAAGAATTTCTGTCAAGAACATAGTTAGCGTGGTTAAGCCTGTTCTGCGCTATTGTGTTTGTAGTTGATTTTAGCGGAACGGAATCAAAACGCTGCTCCGCAAGGTCTGTGCTTACGGGTGTTTTTATAAGAGATGTAGTGTCCGCTGCCGATATTCTTAATGAGGGCGTGGACAAAGAAAACGGAATAAAACCCGCTTGAACGGGCAATGGGTTTAAACTATACTTAGGTTGATTGGTTGGAAGTAAATAGTTTGCCTGAATATTCGTTACGCTGCCCATTACAAATGGAACGCCATCGTTATTCACCCTGTAAACAAACATCACTTTCTTTACTGTGCTTGGCTGAAAAGCGGGGACAGAACCTGTGTTTTTAGCCAAATAGTTACTCACCTCAAAAGCCGGAACCTGAACAACAATATTCTTTTTCCAAAAAACAGGTTCAGACCAAGGGGCTAACTTACTCTCCTCTTCGTTGTCATAAACATAGTAGTAGGAGAACTGGATGCCATCTGTGTTTACAAAGTTTTTACTCCACGTAGATAGACCAACTCCGGTGGGGTCTTCATCATTTGTGTAAGTGTTTTGAATTTGTTTAGGCGTAAACAAGACGTTGAATAATATGGGATTATTTGGGTTGTCCGTATTTATCCTATAAATATCCAAGAGGGCAGCAGGCGGCCTTTTAACTTGCAGATAGTTCGTGGAGGCAAACGAGTCGAAATAAATGCTTGAAGGGTCGCCCGGCAATGGGGTGTTCTTCATCGTCCTTATTCCCTTCTCGATGTTAATAACCCCAGGCTCGTTCACATTGTCTGTCCAATAAAGGAGGCCCTGAATGACAGCAATGGAAACGTTATAGGTGTCTTCGGGCTGGAAGTTCAAGAGGCTTCCTTGGCTATTCCCCAAAACGTCCACGCCTAAAATCGTGTCCACAACATTTGTCGCACCATTGATGCGATAGAGGCCGTGCTTTGCCTCGCTATTGTACATAGCAAAGAACACACAGTTGGTTTCAAGGTCGGCATATACGCCCACCACTTTATTCACTCCTGAAGGAGGCGTAAAGCTCACTTCCTTGTTGCCAAGAACAAGCGTTCCGCCCGAAAGGTTGGTGTCCTCGGTGGAGGCTCCGAAGCGGAGGTTCACGGCCATCCGTGCCTCGTTGGGCTTTATCACCCTGTCGTCCACATCGGGATTCACCCGGTCAATCCTGTGTATCATATTGCAAAGTTACTTCTTAGGCATTCCCATTTTCAAGTATTTCCTCCAAAGAGCCTCTTCTGATGTTTTGGTGGCATATTTCTTTTCTAATGCTTTATCAAGAATAGAAAGTCTTCTTGCTACATCCTCTTCCTTTGTTTCGTACTTCCTTTTGAACGCAGCCCTTTCTTCTTCTGTAAATACTTCGTTAAAGGGCTTAGAAACCATTTTCACTTTCCCATTAGGCTGCTTTTCTTGAACTCGTATTTTGAGATTCTTCTTTAAGAAAACCCCTTTGTAGAAGTCCACCCTATCCCCACTGTTCACTCCCGATGGCATAATATCATCCTTAACGATTTCGACAAATATCTTCCTTTTGTCCTCCCCCTTACCATCTTGGCTGAGTGGTTCGTAATTGTCAAATGCGAATTTAACGTCTTTGACATCCCCTCTCTCCAAAGCATACATCAGGCGGTCCTTTTCGTGTTGGGCCTCTGCCTTGTATTTCTTTATGCCCTTCTCGTAAATTCCTTTCTCGCTTTGCAGAGCGAGCTCTCCGTTTGCAAACCTGTTTGCACTTGTTCGAGTGCTTTCCATCCATTTGCCGAACTCTTTCTCGTCCATGTCCTTCAAGCGGTGATATTGATTCTCCATAAGAGTGCGGATGTATTCGCCCCTTGTCTTGGCAAAGAAATAGAACTGCTCGTCATTCATGGCTTTTTCATTGCCATTGATGTCAATGTATGCAGCCCCTCTTCTGTCAGGACGGCCCGTTGTGGCTTTCTTGTCGGCAAGTAGTTGCCACAGTTTTGCATGAGGACCCTCCTCTTTTTTGGAGAATATTACGCCTCCTGTTTGCGGAGGAAGTTCTTCGCCAAGTCCGTTTACGGCATTCTGAAACTCGTCTCTGATGACAGGAACATTCCGAAGCATTTTTGCAAATATTCCAATAGCCCCATCGGCTCCCCTATATTCTTTATCAGAAACTTCAAGAGCATCGTAAACACGCTCTGCCATCTGCTGATAGAGATTTGTTCCTAAAATGGGCACAGCAGCTCCCCCGGTTTTTGAGGCCCACTCTACAAGTTTCTGCCCCTTGTCTCCCTTGGTTGCGCCAAGAACTCCTGAAAGGAATGTTTCGGCAGAGCCAAGGAAAGAAGTTTCAGCAACAGTGGACACGAACTCTTGCATGGGAGCCACCACATAGTTTAAGGCGTTTTCTGTTAGCTTTTCCTTGCCATATCTTTCCCTATCACGCAATGCTCCAACTCCTGCAAGAATGGCCGCCATAGGTGTTAGTTTATAGCTTATCCATCTATTGCCAACTTTTATACTATATGGCCTCCATCCCGTCAGCTCAAGCTCCTTGTTCTTCTTGTAGTCATTGTAGCCATCTGCTGTAATCTGGAAGAACGGTTCCTCCTCATCATCGCCCCCAATGCCACTTAGCACAAAGGCTGCAATAGCCGCTGTAGTTCCAATAGTGGCTTTTATCATTAACTCCTTTCTATCCTGCTCGGTGAAGGTTTTTCTGTTGCCAGTTATTGAGCCGCCCTTCATTGCCCTTGCATATCCAAGAGGAGAATAGTTTACATACTCGTTAGCGACATTTGTAATCACATTCACAAATGGGACGAAGAATCGTACAGCAGGGACCCTATGCGTAATTCCATTAAAGAACCTTGCGGCCATACCCAATACTCCATCAGGGGGGTTATTGAATGTTCCTCTTAGGGCAAAGTCATGCGCCTCTTTTACTAATTGGTTGGGCCTGTTTTGCTCAACAATGTCATACACCCGGCGGCTTCTGTCAAGTTTAGCGGCAGCCTTTTTAGCCTCTTTCTGTACTTTATTAAGACTTGTGTCGGCATCAATGTCTGCCAATGCCTCTTGATATTCCTGCTCGGCCTCCGCTTGTGCTGATTGTAATTGAGCATCCGTTTGAGCCAATATATCAATGGCCTTTTGGTAGGCGTTCTGCGTTGGATATTTATCTCTTGCCTCGGAAAGTGCAAGCTGGTAGGCTCTCATTTCTTTCAGTCCGCCGTAAGTAACGGCATCGGCAGCAAGCATAAACCTTGGAACATATTTGTAATAGCCAAATGGATTGTATGGGCTAAACTTTGTGCGCTCCAAAATGCCTTGAGCAGCGGCAGCTTGTTTGATTGGGGATTGTCCCGTTATCATTGTAGAGCCGCCCTCTTGCAATCCATTGCCAAGTCCTATTGCCAATCCCCTAAGAAGGAACGGAATGTCCTTTGGGCTTTGCGCTGCCACATTCAAGGCCAATGCCCCCATGTTGTATGAGTTGGCAAAAATGTTTTTAAGCTGCGTAGCTGGACCGGATAATAAAGAGGCCATCCAAACAGAAGTGGCTAAGTCCATTTTATCCACTCCTGGAAGGCTTGCTTGATAGTTCAGTAGATTGATGATGGCATTGAATTTCGGCCTTCCTTCTTTGGCGTTTTGGACTTTTTCAGCAAGCTCCTTAATCTTAGCGGCATTCTCTTTTGTTATTTCAGGGAAGCCCATTGCCCTTGCGTATTCCTCCTTGAAGGTTTTCTCATCAAGTGCTCCAAGATTTGAAAGCTCAATAAGTTTTTCTTCTGCTTTCTTGCGTACAGGAGGCTTTCTAAGTAGTCTTCTCTCAATTGCTTTTAAAGCATTTGCCTTCTTTTCTGTTGCAAGCCTATTATATTCAGCATCCACTTTTGCGGCTATTATAGCGGCATCTGATGCGTCAAGGCCAAGCTTGTCTACTAATTCCTTTGTCAAAGCCTCCTTAGTGCGCTCTCCTTCTGAATAGTGTTGCCGTATTAAGTCACGAATTTGAACACCAGACTCCTTCATTGCCTCCCTGATGTCTTTGTCAAGGTCTTGAGTTAGGTGGGTGGTAATTTCCGCATCTGTGGAATATCCTGTGCCTCCCACTTTCTTTTGGGCGGCCTTGTATGCGGCTTTAAGGTATGGCCTCACCTTTCTGCCAAAATCTTTCACCATTTCTTTGCTGAAGTCGGCAAAGCTTCTTGCTCCTGCTTCAACGTGATAGGCCGCTATGGTGATGAGTTCGGGGGGAACGCCTGTGAACGCAAATTTCTTCAGGGCTTTCTTAGCCGCTTCGTAAACTGCTTTCGTTACTATTTTATTCTTTTCTCCCCATGTTTTTGCCCTTGTCGCTTTGGGGGCTGGGGTTTCTTCTGTCTGCGCTACAACAGCATCTATAGCTCCCTCAATTGCTTCTTCATCTGCTTTCTTAAACGCCTTCTTTACTCTGTTCATTTTGCCCTCCTCGGCCTTAAACCTTTTATCCCGGAGAGCGTTTATAGTTCTTGTGGCAGCCAAAAGCTGTCCTTCAGGCGTAAGGAATTTAATCAAGGAGAGCGCCTGAATAGCTTGCCCCCATCCTGTGGCCTCATTGGCTATGCCTGTGGCAACATCTACAGCATCGTTATATTTACCCTCGCTATTAAACTTTTTAATCAACACCTCTCCAAGCGTTACGCGAAAGGCATCGGGAATGTTTTCATCTCCGTCAAGGACAAGTGCCTTTGCCTTTTCCTCTCCCATTGCGTTCAGGATGGCATTGGCTTCATTCAAGCTCACTTGGTTTGGAAGAACTGTGTAGCGTGTAGTTTCGCCAAACAGGGCTTCCTTCACTTGCTCTGAAATATCTTCAAGTCCTTTAATGGACGTAATGGTTTTCCGTTCCTTTGTTTCTCCCTCGCCCTCTGCTCTTCCTGCCGCAGGAGGCGTTACAGGAGGCGGAGGCGTTTCGGCTTTGCCTTCTTCTGTCGGAGCTGCCTCCTTTATCGTGTCATTGTAAAACTTCTTCCATTTACTTCTATCCTCGTCAATGTTTTCCACCTTCACTTTTGTGAGGTCCTTTAAGAACTGCTCGAAGGCGTAGGCCCCTTGGCCTATTTTGGCAAGGAGATATTTCTTGGCGGCATTGAACAGCTCAATGTCGGCCTTGGCCTGCCGCTCCCAATTAGGAACGATGCCGAGCTTGCCCGTTTCGCTCTTCCATTTGTCGAAGGCTTGTTTGAGTTCTTGTTCGGGGGTGAGTTGCTTAATCAATGGCTCAATGAGAGCCTTTGTAAATGCACCATCCATTCCATTCCCCAACACCTCTTTTGCCACCTTGGCATCAGCAGGGACGGGATAGGAAAGAGGCAAGTCCATAAGCCGCTTCATCATTTCGGGTGTAACCCGTTTTATTCTGCCGTCAGGCATAATGATGCGAGGGACTTGATTTGATGAACTTAAAAGTGTAGGAGATGGATTGCCAGAATTTGCTGCCGCAGCCTCTCCTTGATAGGCAGAAGCACCCATTGTAATGATGGGCTTGGATGGGTCTAACCTCTCATCTGCTATCATTTCATCAATCCTCTCTTGCTCCCAGTTCTTTTCCTTTGTTTTGGTTGTGAATGGAGCATCGGGGGCATCGTCAATTAAGTCTTCTACAGCCTTGTACCAATCGCCGGGCTTTTGCTTTTTGGGAAGCGCAGGAAGTTTGCCGTCTAATACGGCACGGACAAGTAAACGCTTTCTGTTTTGAACACCTCCATAGTCGGCAGCATTATACACCCCAACATCGTAGGTGTATCCTGCGTCATCAAGAGCCTTAATTATTTCCTTAAATGGAACGGTATCTTTATATCCAGGAACATTCTCTATTGTAACCACAGGAGGCTTTGCCTCACGAATTACACGTGCCACAGCTTCAGCAGAATCCATATCGGGTTTCTCCACCGTCTTAGCATTCTTTGCTTTTGAGAAGTTCTTGCAGACAGGAGAAGCGTGGAAGATGTCTGGGTTAGCGGCTTTAACTTCTTGTGGGTCTATTTGCGTTACATCCCTTGCTTTATACTCTGTTCCGAAAGCATCGTTGTACGCCTTCATATATGTAGGGCTATACTCAACAGCCATTACAGACTCAGACTTTGGAAGAGCGGCTTCCATTGTTCCAGCTCCCGAAAAGAATGTTGCCACTCTCGGCTTCTCTGCTTTCCGTATGTCATCAAGAGCATCCTGATATTTGGAAACTTCCTCGCCCTTGCTCTTTAAATAGGCAATGCCTTCATTGATGGCTTCGGCAAGGGATTTCCCAGCAATGTAAGCTGCTTTGATGGTGTCAATAGTGGCGTTCCATACGGCAGCGTTCATGCCGACCACGCCTTTTATTTTTCCTTTGTCAAGGGCTTCAATAATGGGGTCGACATCTACTATTTGATTAAACTTTTCATTTAACTCATCTAATCTTGTTTTAATAAGATTGAATCTTTCTGGGGAAAATATTACAACTCCTGTTCTCTGCCCTGCTCTATTTTCTTCATACGAACGCAAATCTCCGACCCCATCAATACCTATCGCGGGCATTATTTTATCATAAATATCCAATCCATCAAACGATAGTTTTACTATGTACTCTTCGGCCCAATATGGATTTTTGGCATCCCCATTTTTTATATCATTTAGGATGCTGTCAGCAATTTCAGTTGCTCCTTTTATTGCGTTAAATTTTGGATTGGATTTTATTTCATTTGCTATTTTTTTTAAAACATCTATGCTATTAGATTGTTCTGGGGTAATAATTTTTAATCCTTTTTTAGGCAATAGATACAAATTTTCATTTGTTCCTTCTCCAAAATTTTTAGCATATTCATTATTTATAAATAGGATGTCATCCCCAACATACATCCCATTACCATACGCAGCCATCCCCTCTCCAGTACCAGCCTTTTTTAAATCATATTTTGTAAAATCAGACTTTGTGCCATGAACAAAAAATTTTTCACCAAGTTTTTTTAGAAAATCTTTAAACGATTTTGGGACGCTCTCACCATAAAGAGCCGCAAGTATAGGGTCTGCCTCCTTGCCTTCCGCTTTCTCCCCAAGTAAGTCCTCAACGGCCTTTACGAGTTCGGGGTTTGAGCCGTCTTTCTTGGCGGCGTGGTAGGCGGAGGAGATTGGAATGATTGATTTTTGGTCAAATGGTATAATAGACTTGCCGCCTCCTTCATAAAAATTTGTGTATTCTATTCCATCATACCCATTGTCCTTTAAAACTTTAATTAAAGCATCATTGTCTTTTTTATTTTGGACATATTCTAATTGCTCATCCGTAATTACTCCATCTTTATTAAACAATTTTGAAACAACATACCATTCCCATCTCGCAAAATCTCTTTCTGTTTTTAAGGGATTTTTAAGGTCAATTAAAAATGCCTCTGTAACTCCTTGCCTTCCTTCGGCTAATTTATTAGCTGTTTCAAAAGTTCCAAAATGAATGCCAAACTCGTCTGGCTTAAATCCCAATCTTTTAGAGATGCCACTTTTTGAGCCGTGAAAATAAACATTTCTTATCCCGTCTAATTTTTTTATATCTTTTTCGCTTAACGCCTTAGCCGTGGCTTCAATGGAAGACAATGGGCCTTCTTTTACTTCTGCCTTCCCACTCCACAATTCGGGATTGGACATGAGGTAATCACGCACCTGGTCATACGACATAGTTTCGCCCGTATCTTTCAGCGTGTAGATACGGGATTGCGGAGGGCAAGGAAGTTTAGCCATTGTTATTTACTGCCGAGTTCGTTGTCAAATATAAGCAGTCCACCGGGACATTCCGAAACGAGAGAAAGACGTGCAATCAGGTCGCCATATTCGCCCACAGCCTTCGTCTGTATCTTCACGAACTTATGAATCCGCACCTGAACGGTGGCATCCTTCGTGGAGAAATAGAAGTCGTTATAGAAATCTCCCAAGTCCTTCTCTAATTCATAGGCTGCGTCAAGGATTCCCATCAGGTCAATGCCTTCCTTGAAGTCCACCTCATCCACTTGAGGCATATCGGCTTCGTCCCCTCTGTCGTTAAAGAAGTCACGGAGCTTGTAGTAATGCTTCAGCTCGTCAGCGGATTCGTTCTCAAAGAACTTCTGTGCGCCAAAAAGGCCCTGCTTCTGGCAGCAAGAGGCGGCATACTTGTAAAAGTTGGAGGCGTAAAGTTCGTGTCCTACGGCCTCGTTCAGCAGCTTCTTGTCGCTTGCTTTTAGTAATGAGGTTTTCATATTATACTATGCAGTCTTGTTTGATTTTTTCGGACACCTTGTCCATTATGTCTTCAAAGTTCTTTGTGATGTCGGAGAGAGCCTTGTACGCTCCCTTGCCGTACTTCTTGTCAAATCCCTTGCTCGTCTTGGCCTTGTCGAAAGCTGTGGCGGCCCCGGAGGATTGCTGGGAGGTGAAGGAGGGGGCGGCTTCGGGTTGAGCTTCTGCTTGTTTGTTATTGTTATAAAACTGCTCCCAATCGGGTTGATAGTTTGTGTCAAAGATTTTCTCCCTTGACTCGCCTAAATTATCCTTTACTACATCTTTTTGAGTGAATCCAAGGATGCTATCTTGCGTGTTTATTACATATTGCGGAACCCCCCATTTTCTACCATTTGGGAATCGAAGCATTACCAATGGATTCTTTTGCCCAACATCGCCGCTATCATACTCTTTTACAAATTCAGCTCCATTCTTCAAGGCTGTTTCAATAGCCTTCACCACCTTATCTATTTCTCCAGATTTTTTTAACTGGGAAGTGATGTCGTCCATTTTTTCATTAGCCTGCCGTTCATTGTATTCGACATTCCTCTGAACACGGGTCATTTCCGATGGCGAAATATTTGGGAATATTTCAGTGGGGTGCGCTAATGTGCCATCAGGGAGAAAAATGTAATACCTAAGTTTCCTTCCCGTCACATCAGAAGTTTGCATATAATCTGATGCGTTCTCAAGCCAAACTCTTGCCTCATAATCCCTACCTGTATATTGAGAAACCCTTGTTTCTATAGTGTAGGGCCTCTTCATTTCCTTGTAAGAGTCCTTTAAGTTTTTATAAACTTCTTTCTTTTCCTCCTCTGTTAGCTTTTTGCCCTTTTCAAAACGAACCCCCTTCTTAGTTGGTTCTTCAGGAATCCTCCCCTTCTCCTCCTTCGCCTCGGCATTCTTGCCCTCCTTCGTTTCAGCAGGCTTTGTGTATTCAGACTTCCGGCCAATAACTTTAAACTTATCCCCTACCTTTTGAACATTGGCAGTGAAAGATAGTTCTGCTCCTTGCTCTAACTTACCATCAACATACTTTCCAATATCTCCAGAAACTTCTACAGGAACTCCATACTCAGTGTCTAATATGTACACCTTGTAAAACCCTTGTGGTCCCATCCGATTGTTGATGTACTTAATCTTCCCTTTAATGGGAACGGTCTTAGCTACGCCTTTATCATCAAACTTAACACCACCTATCTCTGTTAGGCTTTCAAGGTTCTTTCTTTGTTGCTCTTTGTCAGCGAGAGATTGCTCAATAAACTCCTTGATTTTTAGATTATCCCTAACGCCTTTTTGAAAGACAGTATTATCAAAATATTCTCTATTGAGATAGAGTATATACGATGGGTCTATTTCAAAAATCTCATCAATGGTTTTGCCATAGTACTTTCCAAAAGTTAGCGTTGCTGCAATTCCTTCTCCTTCTAATCTTTTAGCAAGTTGCCTTCCTTTACCCGTCTTATCAGCCCTGATTTTATTATAGTCCCTGCCTAATGATGTTTCATCAAATTCTACATCCTCTCCAATAAGTTCTTTAGCCTTTCTCTTTGATTCTTCAAGGTCTTTAGAAAGGTTCATTACGTGAACATGAAAGTCATCATCGACTATTTCCCTTAGAGTGTAATAAACTTCATCAGCACCTTTTGAAATGTAATAAGTAGCATTAGGAATGGGTTTAAATTTTGTTTCGGCAGGCTTCGTTTCCTCCTTCCCGGCAAACGCCTCTTGAGCCTGTTGTTGTACAGCAGGCCCCACTTTAACCATATCTCCTCCGACATTCTGCTTCCACTCCCCATCCCTGAACACCATTTTGCGAGGCTCTGTGGTGTACTTGGACTGCGGAGGGAGGCTCACCTCGCTGCCTTCTTGGGGGGTTTCTGTGGAGGGTTTAGTTTCGGCTTTTGGCTCTGCTCCTTTTTCTAATAATTCTTTTATAGCCCTTGCATTTTGTCTTGGAACCTCAATAGGAACTTCTGATATTCCCAATTCCTTTGCAGCCAAAACCCTATGCCTACCATCCTCAAAAGATATTTTTCCATTGTCAAGAACATCAACAAGACTTGGCTCAAATGAAATTTTTGTTTTCATTCTTTCGCCAGTTTTCGGATTGATTGCTCTTTGGTCTTTTAAATAATCTTGTAGGAACTTCTTTGCCTTTTCAACTCTTCCCTTTATTCTATTATCTATATTTTGAATATCGTATGAAGGCTGGTCTTTTGCGTGTTGTTTTAACAAGGCATCAGCAGAAACGAATATTATTTCGTTTTTATCCGGCCTCCTCATTGTTAATTTTACATCTTTAAGACTACCAATTGGCTTTGCTTCCTCTTTCGGAATAGTTTTCTCTTCCTTCTTCGGCTGAGGCTTCTCCGCCACGGGTTCTACCTTCGGAGCGGCAGGAGGCGTTACGAGAGCGGCCTTGGGAGCCCTCTCTTTCTTTGCTTTTGGAGCGGGGGCAGGAACGGCCTCAACCACTTCTTCCTCGGCAACAACGGGGGCTTCCTCAACGGGAGCGGCTGACACTACTTCCTCTGCTTGGGCAACGGGGGCGGCTTGGGGGGCTATCTTTCGTAACACAGGAAGGTCTATTTCAACCGTTCCGTTCGTCATGTAGATATTCTTTTCGCCAAGTCCAAACTTTTCAAGATATGGCAAAAGAACCTTTTTAACCGTTTCGAAGTCCTTTTTGTTGCTAACTCTTATGTTGTTAAAATCTCCAGCTTCTACGGGGATTCCAAGTTCATTTACTATCGCATCCCCATTTATTGCAACACGATTGGTAACTAAATTGCCATTCTCATCATATTGCAATTCATATCCCTTTGAAAGCTGTTGATTCCAGACCCTGAGGCCATCTGTTGATATGGATGTTTTCTCTGTGTACTCATGTCCGTCAGGAAGCATTTCCTGAACTCCACTAAGCATTGTTTTGAAGTTCTCTTTATTCCTTGACTGGTTCTCAAATTTAGAACTCCATTTATTTGTGGGCTTCCCATTTTCGTATAGTCTATAGAAGCCGACAAAATCCCTATCTGAAGTTCCTGTCATTACAACATCAACAACGCCTGTATTGGGATTGCTAAATTCAACAAACTCAATTCCATTTATCTCCCTGTGTTGAGTAGGAACTGAATCAACGCCACTACCACCTAATGTATTTGCAAAAACTCCTCCATCGCTGAATAAGTCTTTACGCTTTATCTTGCTTTCAGTATCTTGTCTTCTGCTTTCAATGTCGGCAACTTCGGGGGCAATAGGTTCGGCAGGAACTTTCTCCGTAACCACCTCCTCCGCAGGAGCAACGGGAGCAGCCTGCTCAATCGCTTCCAATTCTCGTCCAAAGGCGGCGAGGGCCTCGTCCTCTTCTTCGGGAGGAGCTACCACTTCCTCTGCCGGAACTTCCTCGAAAGGAATCTCTTCCGCAATGTCCTCTTCTGTTACTGCTTCAGGAGCCGTTATGTCAATCGTTTCAGTGGGAACTCTATACGCAAAAAGCCTTTCCATTGGTCCAAATCGACCAAGGCGAGTGGTGGGTCTTTCAACCTCTGCTATCGTTCCCCTATACTCTTGAGGAATTTCCTCTCGTGTTTTTGCATAGGCTATTTGAAAGCCCGGTCCTTGCAATTCCTCCGCTGAAACAGTTTCTACTTCCGCTTCGGGAGCAATTCCCTTTTCGGCCATATAGGCTTCAAGGTTCTCACGAATGGCGTTCTTCTCCTCTGTTTCGGGAAGGACAGAAAGGCTCTCGTAAGCACTCAGCACCTCCTCGTCTGTCGGAGCGGCCTCGTTTATGCGTTTCTGATATTGCTGCCTGATTTGTCCTGCGGCTTCGGGGTTGGCCTTAACGGCTTCCTCCATTGCCTGAGCAATCTTGTTGCGCTCTGTTATTTTATTGTCAGTTTGAACGACATCCATATCAGGCCGTTGCGTTGCCTTGCCAATCTTAGGGGCCTCAAATAAGGTTCTGTCCATAGCGGACTGAATTGCTTGACCGCCTCCAGTAAGTCCTAAGCCACCAACAAGACCACCAACAAATGCTTCTGCTCTTTGATTTCTTGCTTCAGGAGTGAATATTTCATTTGGCAGTTTATCCAAGAATGCTTTTGTTGTAGGAGACTTGGCGGCAGTTTTACCTATTTGACCCGTAAGTTCTTGTCCATATTCTGTTGCGGCTTCTCCAGTTCCTACGCCTAATAATGCCGCACCTTGAGCAAGCCTTCTATTTACATTTTGACCAAGCAGCCAATCACGCATTGCCTTGTATCCGCCCTTGCTTGCAATGCCTTTACTTACAAGGCCAGCTCCGGCATACTCTAAAGCAGATTGAACCCCTGCATTTATTTGAGAAACCACGAAAGCATCATCACCATTTGCAATTGCTTGCTCAGGAGAAATTCCTTTTTCTTTTGCTATTGCATCCACTCCGTCTTTATAAACTTGCGGCAGTGTTTGTGCGTATGTGCTTCCTCCAAATGTCAGGATGGAAGGAATGATTTGCATAGCGGCATCCCCTACGGTATAAAGAACCGATTCAGGCAGCCTACTGTAATCTCCTTTGTTTATAGCCTGAAGAACGCTTGTCTGAATGTTTCTTTTAGCTATTTCGTTTTGGAATGTGTTTTGGGCGGCAGTGGCGTTGTCATACATTGTCTGAGATGCCTGCTGCATCATTTCTTGCCTTTTTTCGTAAGGCAAGTTTGCCATTGGGTCTGTGGCCGCTTGCGTTTGAGCAAAATATCCTACAGTAGAAAGAATGTTCTTTCCTATTCTTTTGCCTCCTTCTACCCATGAACCAACAACATCCTCTCCCCATTCTCCATACCCTCTTTCCTTTTTTCTTTTCTTCTGCTCCTCCTCAAATCCCGGACCTCCCATTAAAGCGGCTTGCTGCCTTTCCTTTGTAGCCTTAGCAAACTGACGCTGCGCTCTCCTTTGCTCTTCGGCAATGGGAACGTCCTCAAAGGCTAATTGTTGAGCCTTGAACGCAGGGCTAATTTGCTCTTGCTTCTTCTGTGCTTTCGTTTCAAAGGCCGCAGGAGCACCTCCGAATGTCGCTCCTAATGTGGGGGACATTCCCCCGTATTGCGCCTGAAGCTGTGCGTCATATTCAGGACTGCCTATGGCAGGCGGCGGCTCAGGAACGTATGGCTCTTCCTCTACGGGAGCGGGAGCAACAGGAGCTGCTTGTGGCTTAGGAGCGGGAGGGAAGGCTTGGGGTTTATTTAATCCTGCGGCATATTTATTTGAGAAGTCCTCAAAATCCGATGCCCATTTTTTTTCTATGGCATAAGCCCCAATTTTTGCTAAAGCATCAGGACTTTCAGCAAGTTTTTGCTCCCATTGATTAAAAGAATACTTCTTCGTTCCCTCTCTTGTGGCAGGGTCATTGTAAAGTTTTCTGTATAAATCTTTTCTTCCGTTGCCGTCTTCTGCCATAGTGCTTTATTATTATATCAATCTTCAAAGAAATCAATTTGACCCTTTTGTTCTTTAGCTCCTTTTTGAAGTTTTTCGATATACCCCTTAATTGATGCCGACCTATTTTCGGGAACAAACACTCTTAATGATGGCTGACGACCTTCTGGGTCGCCAAGGTCCATCGTTGCTGTTAAGTCATACCCGGGCACTACGCTAATGCCTTTTTTTCTGTCGTCTTTTTGATTAGCAAGAATATTTTTTGCAAATGCGTTTCCTATCGGGCTCCCCTTTTTTATTGTATATTCTACGACTAAAACTCCCTTTGGGTTTTTCTTATAAACAGGAATATCGTCTTTTGCGAAATAAATAGTTCTTTTTGTTGGGTTTGAATATGTAAACCCTCTTTTTGCCGTATATGTGCCATCGGGGTTGGTTGTAAATAGTTTGTCAAAATCAGGAATTGTCTCTTCGTTTTTGCCCATCATCATATACACAGGAACTCCAGCAGGGTGGTTTGTTGTTGAAATCGGATAGGTGACATCACTCTTGCTTCCAATTGTAAATCTTTGGTCTGCACCAGGCTTTACATCTCCGCTGCTTGTGTAAACAGGTATAACCACCTCTGTGTCTCCCGCTGTTTGGGAATAATCTTTGGGCGGCTTGCCTCCTCCTCCTGCGCCTTCTTTTCTTGGCCTCACTTCACTATAATCGTAGGTTTCTTTAGCCCTTCCCTGCGGTAGTGATTTTCCAAAAAATTCTTCAGCCGCAAGAGTATATGCTTCCGTGCTTGACATTCCTGGGGCATTCGATTTTATTTGAGCCGCAATTGGGTCAATGTACGCATCAGCGGCCTCCCGAAGATTAGGGTTAGCTTCTAATGCCTCTTGTATCTTTACAAGATTTGGCTTCTGGGCTCTAAATATATTCGCTCCGGTTAATGTGTCTTTTACTCTTTCAGGTTCAAACAAGGGATTGTAAACAAAGCTCTCGTCTTTGCCTTCTTTTGTTTTTATGCCTACG
>Ga0129333_10002493_pt1 | contig 17171 bp, 16 predicted proteins | sample CPB6_08_DNA_FD_94474 | JGI IMG/M metagenome (GOLD analysis project Ga0129333, IMG submission 94474) | Freshwater to marine salinity gradient microbial communities from Chesapeake Bay, USA - CPBay_Sum_0.6_0.8_DNA | ecosystem: Environmental > Aquatic > Marine > Coastal | place: USA: Chesapeake...
AAGCCCACCGGGTTGTTGCAGACCGTGTTCTCCGAGGTCAGCTTAGACACAGGGCTCGGCAGTCCAGTCTTAAAAATGGCTGGGGTTCGGTACTGGATCAAACTGAGGAGGTTCTGCGAAGGGCTTCACATCAAAACTCGTTTATAGAGGGGCTCTCCAGGCCAATCTATGCCCGAGTGGGATAAGCTACCGACCAACGCCCCGATCCCACCGTTACTTAAGTAACGGTTCCGTGCCGGCCCAGAGCACCAAACCCGCATTACACGTTTTATTACACGGTAGGGTTTGGCTTCTGTAACCCATTGATTTCGTTGGAGAAAATTGGAGCGATTTTCATCATAATCCGCAGGTCCGGGGTTCGAATCCCTGAATCGCCACCATTGAATTCCAAAATAGTTTTTTCTCGAAACACAGGGCGTGTGTTCGAATCTTCCGCAATCCACCGTGCAAAGTTTCTTCAAATCTTCAATCTTTCAACCGCAGCCGAAGAGCTGTTGATCTGATTGACTTTTTCTCGGTCAGCTCCTGACCAGAGCTTGAAGAAAGTGGGCCCAGATGAGGGCGTCAGCGCGATTGAGATGCTGTTCTGTTCAAAACCACCTGACTAAGCGAGTTCGAAAAAATCCAATTAGAACAAGGGTTTGCGCGATTTCGCCTTAACCCCCGCCGCCGTACTGTCGCGAAAAAGTCAGGAGCTTTTCGGTAAGTCCAGGTTTCTTGCGGGTTTTGAGCGGCGGGGATTCGAACCAGCCGCGGGGCATGAGGGGCTTGGATTCCTACGCGTGCGCCAAAACGAAGTAGTACATCGAGCCTGCCAAACTTACTCCATGGCTGCAGTGGCCAGCTTGAAGCCGGGTAGGCCGAGACCCTGTGGCTCATTCACCTGGCTGAGAAGCCAGGCACGAAAAGCCATCAAGGCTGGCACATGCTGACGCTCCTCGGGGTAGCACAAGTAATAGCCTTTCCAGCCCTCTATCGTGTTGCCTGACAGAGCCTGCATCTTTCCTGATAACAACTCACTGCGAATTAGGCACGCTGGCACGAGAGCAACTCCAAGCTGTGCAATTACGGCTTCAATCAAGAGCGAGAATTGGTCAAACCGGGCGCCAGCATAACTCTCCATCTCTGCAAGGCCTACGGCAACCCGCCAGTCCTCCCAGGCATGCGGAACGCTGGTGTGGTGTAGCAAAGGCCAGTTCGCCACGTCATTTGCCCGCCGGATTTCTTGCGCAATCTCCGGAGCGGCCACAGCCATTAATTCACGCCCCGTCAGATAGTCCACAAGGGTATTTGCCCAGATGCCTTCGCCGAATCGAATCGCCCCATCCACCGTGCCACCCACGACAAAATGACTGCTCTGAGCATATGGCACAAAGCTCACCGAAACGTCGGGGTGCAGACGCTTAAAATTAGGCAAACGCGGTATCAGCCACTTCGCGCAGAAGGTCGGTACGCAAGCCAGGTTCAACACACCTGATGCGCCTGTAGAAGCCCGCAATTCGATGGTGGCAGTTTCGAGCGCAAGCAAACTGGGCCGGATCTGCGCCAGGTAAGTCTGACCTGCTTGGGTCAGAACCAGGCGCTGCTTGACACGCTCGAACAGAGCAATTCCCAGCCAGTTCTCCAGGTTCAGGATCTGCCGACTGACAGCACCCTGAGTCACGCACAACTCCGTGGCGGCGCGGGTCACGCTCATGTGACGGGCAGCGGCCTCGAAGGCTTTTAATTCGTGAACCGAGGGACAGACGCGGCGCACCACAGACTCCTGAAAAAGTTCATGAGCGAATGTAATAACCTTTTGAATATAAATCGGTTTTCAAGCGAAAGCCAGTCGGCGTTAATAGCGTCCATATTCAACCTGTACAAGGAGTCGGTATGAAATTCATGGTTCGGTTAATGAGTATGGCTTTTGCGGGACTCATCTCATTTTCGGCGTTCGGTCAAAACTATCCGGTCAAACCCGTTACCTTGGTTATCCCCTTTCCGCCCGGAGGGTCGACTGATATTGTGGGCCGCATTGTTGCTGAGCAGCTTGGCAAGGAGCTGGGACAGCCGGTTGTAGTGGACAACAAAGGTGGTGCCGGTGGTGCTATTGGCGCCAAACACATTTCCGATGCCCCACCTGACGGCTACACCCTGGGCATAGCCACGGTCTCGACCCATGTCATCAACCCTGTGACCCGAGGCGCCAGCCTTAAATACGACCCACTCAAGGATTTCACCCTGATCACCCAGCTGGCGTCTGTGCCAAATGTGGTGTCTGTACACCCTAGCGTGCCAGCTCAAAACATGAAGGAATTTCTGGATTACCTGCGTCAAAACCCTGGCAAGGTGAATTTCGCCACCCCGGGTAGTGGCAGTCTGGGTCACATGATGGGAGAAACATTCAAATTCAACGGCAAGGTTTCCATGATCCACATCCCTTATCGTGGCGCAGGACCCGCCTTGAATGACGTGCTCGGCGGCCAGGTACAAGTCTTTTTCGACAATCTGCCGTCGTCGCTGTCACATATTCAGTCGGGTAAATTGCGCGCGCTGGCGGTTGCCTCCGAAAAACGAGTACCCTCATTGCCGCAGATTCCCACTTTTGCGGAGGCTGGATTGCCCCTCGTCAATGACCCGGCCTGGTTTGGGCTGGTGGGGCCGAGTCAGTTGCCGACCGCCGTTGTTCAGCGTCTGTCAGAAGCTATCGGTAAAGTGCTCAGGCAGCCCGAGGTGATCAAGCGTCTGCAAGACACCGGTGCAACCCCCGTTGGCAATAGTCCGGATGCCTTCCGCAAAGCCATGAGCAACAGCCTTGAAAATGCACGCAAGGTGGTTCAGGAAGCCCAACTGAAATTTGACTGACCATGACCCATCCCGTCGCACTGATTCGCCAGGGGGAGGTCTCACCTCTGGTGCTCGATTCACCGCATTCCGGGTTCGACTATCCCGAAGACTTCGAGTATTGCGTCAATTTTGCGGATTTGAGGCGCGCTGAGGATACACATGTCGACGCCTTGTTTGACTTCTGCTCGTCTATCGGGGCCAGTATGGTTGTGGCGCAATTTCCACGCAGCTACATCGACGCCAATCGCTCTCTCGAAGAAATTGACCCCGAGCTTCTGGCGACGCCTTGGCCACGACCGTATACCCTGTCCGATAAGGCCAGACTCGGCAAAGGCCTGATCTGGAGAATGCTCGATGATGGCCAAAACATTTATGCAAGAAAGCTGTCGGTAGCAGAGATCGAGCATCGTATTCGTCATTGCTGGAACCCGTACCACGCCTTGGTGAATGAAACCCTGGGTCAGGCTTACAAGCAGCATGGATTTTTCATGCACATCAATTGCCATTCGATGCCCAGCGTTTCCGACCGATACAGCACCGATCAACCTGGGCTAGTTCACCCTGATATCGTCCTAGGGGATCGAGATGGCACAAGCGCAGACCCTGAAGTCACAGAACATCTGCGGGACTTATTTCTGCAACTCGGCTACAGCTGCTGGATCAACCGCCCCTATAAAGGCGTCGAGCTGATCAGGGCCTATTCCGATCCGGGTTTGGGGCGACACTCGATTCAGCTTGAGATCAACCGCCGTCTGTACATGGACGAAAAATCTTTGGAGCGGCACCACGGTTATGAAAGGCTTCGCGAAGATTTACAAAACATTCTCGTCGATTTACGAGCGTTCTGTGAGGCGAGGTACGCATCGTAATGATGTGTGAACAGTCAAGCCCGAGCGAGCAAATAATCCGCAGGTCCGGGGTTCGAATCCCTGAATCGCCACCACTTACAAATAGCTCCCTGAAGCGGCTTTTTTGTTCTGTCTTTAGGTCGAAATCAATGAACACTGCTTGATTCGAGCGAGTTCCTTTTGCAGGGTTCGTTTTGCCACCTCGGTATCAAAGCGGACTTGCCCGCGTAACCACCAACCTTCGCTCAAGCCGAAATACTTGCAAAGACGCAGGTCTGTATCCGCTGTAATTGCACGACGGCCGGCCACAATCTCGCTGATGCGCTCCGCCGGAACACCGATATCTTTTGCAAGCCGATACTTGGTGATGCCGAGCGGCTTTAAAAACTCTTCCTCCAGCATTTCCCCCGGAAAGATAGGATCAATTCGCCTCATATTCCGTTTCCTTTCAGTGATGGTCCACGATCTCAACGTCAGAAGCACCATCAGTTGCCCATCGAAAACACAAACGCCACTGATCATTGATTCGAATGCTGTATTGGCCTTTTCTTTTACCTTTTGGTGCCTCAAGGCAATTGCCTGGCGGTACCTTCAAATCCTCGAGCCTTCCAGGCCACTCGAGTTGCTCGAGCTTTCTGAGCGCCTGGCGCTCGAACGCCGCCCAACGCTTAACCGAATAGCCCGAAAACAACTTTTCAGTATCGACACATTTGAGAGTTTTTATTGACACGAATCAAATATTAACGCGAAGCGTATATATTCGGAAGCGGAGATCTGATTGCGGATTGGCCAACATCGCGCCAACCCGCGTTACACGTTTTGTTACACGGCGGGGTTTAGCCTGTGTAGCCTGTTCCTTTTATTGATGAAAACTAAAGCAATTTTCATCATGATCCGCAGGTCAGGGATTTGAAACGAGCCGCAGGCCAGTTACTCAGGAGTTAACGGCCGGCAAGAATCACTTGGATGCTCTATTTCCGAGACCTGACCGCGCGCTAAGGTCGTCAAGAGCCCAGGACGATGTCAAGGCACGGAATAAGACGTGCTCAATAGGTGGGTTGCACTCCACTCGCTGCACTCTGAGACCTTGCCGGCAGTGCACGCCACACCAAAAAAATTGATTACAACTGGCCTTGCCAATGCAGAACACGTCGTTGAATGCCAGAGAGCAACAACTCCCAAACCAATCCAATAATCCCGATCAAAACAATACCGATAAAGGTAGCGGGCACATTGAAATACTGCGCCGAGTCCAAAATAATAAACCCCAAACCAGCCTGGGCACCCAGTAATTCGGATGCGACGACTAGAGTCCAAGAAATTGATGACGCCGCTCGCAAGGCCGTCATGATGGCCGGCATCGCTGCGGGAATAATTACCCTGAAGAATAATTGAGAGGAACTTAAGCCGATACTCTGGCCTGCGCGGATCAGTGTTAGTGGCACTGCTCGAACACCATCTGAGCAGTTCAGAACGACATACCAAAACGCGGCCATGAAGATCAACCCAATCTTGGAGGATTCACCAATTCCAAAATAAAAAACAAAGAGAGTTGCAAACGCAATCGGTGGAATCGGGCGGAGGAAACCGATGATTGGGGCCACAATGGCGTAAGCAACGTCATTTCGACCGATCAAGATCCCAAACGGAACTCCAATGAGAACGGCAAGCAGAAATCCAGTGATTGCTCTCATAACGCTCATTCCAACATGCTTTTCAAGTGGCGAGCCACCGTAGCCCTTATCGAGTAATTCTGCAAAAGTCTCGACTAACTTTGGGGGCGAGGGGAGAAATTCCGGCCTAACCCAGCCGGAATTCGCAAGCAGCCACCACAGTGCAATAAAGCCAAGTATCGAAAGAGCGCTGACAAAATTCAGATAGGAGCTTTTTCTCATTCCTGAGCCTCAAGCCATTCGTCTCTCAGGCTGCTGACGATTCGAGCCCGAAGCGCTGCAAAATTCGGATCACCGATTAGCTCGTAACTTCTCGGCCGACTAAATGGTACTTGGATACGTTCCTTTACTCGCCCTGGACGGCGGGTCATTACATAAATGCTATCGGCTAGAATTAAAGCTTCTTCAACATCATGAGTAATAAAGAAAATCGTGGGGCGGTACTCCGCCCACACCTTGAGCACTACTTCGTGCATCACAACACGCGTCTGGGCGTCCAATGCACCGAACGGCTCATCCATCAAAATTACATCCGGGCTCGCCACGAGCACCCGAGCGAGTTGAACCCTTTGACGCATGCCACCAGATAACTGATAGGGATAGTGGCGCTCAAACCCGGCTAGTCCAACACTTAAAAGCACCTTTTGGGTCGACTCTTTAAGTGACTGAAGATCAAGGCCCCTCAGGCGAGGCCCGAGGGTGACATTGTCCCAAACCGTCAACCAAGGAAAAAGCGCTGGCTGCTGAAAGACCACGCTTCGATCCGGATGTGGCCCAGAAACGGTCTGACCTTTCACCGTCAGACTGCCGGATGTTGGGCTCTCAAAGCCGGCGATCATATTGAGGAGAGTGGTTTTTCCGCACCCACTCGGTCCAACGACGCACGCAACTTCGTGAGCGGGGACAGTGATGTCAAAGGCCTGTAGCGCTAGAGTCGGAGGATCCGACTCCCGGCGTCCAGGATAAGTCTTCGATAGCCCCCTTGCCTCAATGAGCGGTACGTCGCTCCTCATCGCTACGCCACTGAGTCCACTGACTCAACCATTTTTTGTGAAGAAAATGCGATCAGCGAGCGAATGCTGCCCTCAGGGGTCGGTTATCAATAAAAGCAGGTATGTCGCCTCGCTTTGCGATGAGCTGCGCCAGCATTGCGGGATCCTCAACACGGTCTTTTAAGTACTGCGTCGCGCCACGATTGAAGTTATTGGGCTCAGCAAGCGATAAAGAATGCTTGATATCTAGTTGCGCCTGCGGCTCATACCACTCGACACCCTTGATGATTTGTTGGGCTAGTTTGTCATCAATTCCAGTGATCGTACGGATTTTTTCCATGGTTGGGCCGGGATCAGTTGCAAATCTTTTTTGTCCCTCCGCCATCGCTCGGATCATACGCCCCACGCCAGCAACATTTTTCGGATCTGACAAAAACTTAGTCGTCATGGCAAATCCGAACGGGTCAAGAGCTCCCAGCTCCTTGTTGTTGATGATCCGCGTAGCGCCCTTTTCAACCGCTTGGCTCACAAATGGATCCCAGAACCATCCGGCCTCGACATCGCCGTTTAAAACCGCTGCAAGGCCTTGCGGTGGCGCAAGTGGAACGGCCTCAATGTCATTGATATTCATGCCCGCGCGCCGCAATGCAATCAGATGTGCGAGATGCTGCGAGGAGCCGGCCGCATAGGTGACCTTCTTCCCTTTAAGTTCTTTGAAATCGCGAACAGGGCTTCCCTTTCGGACCACGAGACCCTCAATTGGCGAGTAATCTCCGTAGGTGTAAACCCAGCGTATCTCAAGGCCGCGCGTCGTGCCCATAAAGTAGGTGCCAATACCGCCCTGGCCAGCGTCGACACTGCCCGCCTGCATCGCCTGGAAAGTTGCGGGCCCAGAAGTAAACTTCACCAGTTGAACATCGAGATTTTCTTTCTCGAAGAGGTCGTAAGCGATGGCAGCGTAAAGAGGAACGGTGGGAACAGGCAGAAACCCATAGCGAATCGTCACCCGATCAGGCCTTGATTGAGCCAGACTTGCAAGGGGTGCTGCACCCAGGGTCGCGGTGGCGGCGGCCAAAAGTGTGACATTTCGCCGCGTGATATCGATTGATGACATGGTGCCTCCTTTAGAAAATGCTAATGAAATTTAGTCATTTGTTATTTTCGGATTGCAAACTGCAATCGTTTGCATTTACTCTACAGTCTGACCGCTCGCCCTGTCAATGCATTCGACCAATCGGAGGGGTGTTGCGCGGGTTTCCGATAACTCGGAACCATTCGTGCTTCGCAACAACATGATGATGAATCAAAGCTTTTGGGAATCGCTTCCATGAAGATCCGTGAAATCGCCGGTGGTCTGCACTTCCCGGAGGGTCCCGTGGCCCTCGGTGACGGGTCAATACTTGTGGTCGAAATCGCCACGGGATTCCTCACCCGCATTACACAGTCGGGACGCCTGCAGCGCCTGGTTCATCTCGGCGGCGGTCCCAATGGAGCCGCCCTAGGCCCAGATGGTGCGATCTACGTTTGCAATAACGGTGGAATGGAGTTTTTCCTTTCACCGGATGGACACACCCTTCGACCTGGACCCCAACCCAAAAATTACTCCGGCGGAAGACTCGAGCGCGTAAGCCTATCGACACTGCGAGTAGAGCGATTGATTGAGCAGATCGATGGTCGCGGGCTAAGGGGGCCAAACGACCTTATTTTTGACTCTCATGGCGGCATTTACTTCACTGACCTTGGGAAAGTAAGGCCACACGAAAGTGATCGCGGTGGACTTTTTTACGTCACTCCAGGATATCGCTCAGCGCAGCCAATCGCCTACCCGCTCGTTACTCCCAACGGAGTCGGCCTATCACCTGACGGGTCAACCCTCTATTACGCGGAGACCGAAGGTGCCCGTCTCTGGGCGTTTTGCGTCACATCTCCCGGCCGAATCCAACAGGAACCGTGGCCCTCGCCACAGGGAGCAAAGCTTTTGGTTGCTGCACCGGGAAATTATTATCAGCGTTTTGACTCACTCACGCTAGACTCGGCCGGAAACATCTATGTAGCAACACTTTTCCATGGTGGTATCACCATTGTTTCACCAGATGCAAAGCGTTGGCATCACTTCCCCCTGCCGGATATCTATCCAACCAACGCCTGCTTTGGAGGCAAATCACTTCGAACCCTCTACGTGACGCTATCCGGAGTTGGAAAATTAATTGCAATTGACGATTGGCCAGTGCCTGGTCTTAAGCTCCACTATGCTGGATAAAATCAAGTTTTTAATCGAAGACCCAGGACCCCTTAGAGACAAAGAGGGAATGCTATTCCGCTTTGACATTGGCTGCCTTAATCACGCGACCCCACCGATCGGTTTCGCTTTTTAGGCGCTGACGAAAATCATCAATTGAACCCCCGACTGGATCAGCGCCCGCCTTGACGAGTCGATCACGGAACTCGGGTGTCTGAATCATCTTATTCACCTCGGCATTTAACCTCTCCAGAATAGCAGGCGGCGTCCCCACGGGGGCAAGAAGCCCAAACCAGCCTTGTGATTCAAAACCCTTCAACCCCATTTCATCAAAGGTCGGGATATCTGGCGCAGACGCAGTGCGCTTCAGCGTTGTCACGCCAATTGGTCGAACGCGCCCGCCAGCGATCAGAGGTAATGCAGCTGGGAGATTGTCAAACATCATTTCAATCTGCCCCCCAGCAAGATCCTGCAACGCGGGGGCACTTCCCTTGTAAGGAATATGCACGATGGCAGCCCCCACCGCGGACTTGAACATCTCCAGCGTCAGGTGCGGGGTTCCCCCGGTGCTCGAAGAGCCGCTGCTGAATTTTCCCGGATTCGCCTTCACCAGGGCAATGAACTCTTGGAGGTTTTTCACTGGCAGGCGATTTGCCACCACCAGCACATTGGGAACAGATGCAACAACAATAATTGGCGCCAAATCCCTTTGGGGGAGAAACCCCATGTTATCGAAAAGCTGATGATTGATTGTCAACGTCTGTGCTGCGCCCATAACCAGCGTATAGCCATCGGGCGCCGAGCGAACGACTTCTGCGACTCCGATGTTTCCACTCGCACCAGCCTTGTTCTCGACAATGACCGGCCTGTTGAATACCGCCTGAAGCCGCTCCGCGACAGCGCGTCCGATGATGTCAGTCGCACCCCCGGGTGGAAATGGGACAACAATTTTTATCGGCTTTGTGGGGTAATTCTGTGCCAAAACGGCGGTCGAGCATACTGTGGCAAAAACCAACGCCATTAATTTTAAAAAAACTTTAGCCATGATCGTCTCCTCCCTCAATGATCGATATTTCTAATTTAAGAGTTGTCTTTCAGTCTACTTAAGTACACATCACCTGGCCGCCATTCACATCAATCAGCGACCCTGTCACAAATCCCGCACGTTTTGACACCAGAAATCGAACTGTTCTAGCTACATCCTCTACCTCACCGTGCCGGCGAACAGGAATTTCATTGAGAATTCGCTGTCGCTCCTCCGGGCTTTGACGCTCTGCGAGGAGCCCCTTGACGCGCTCAGTCATGATTGCCCCGGGGCATACAGTATTTACCGTGATTCCCTTGGGTCCAAACTCTTGGGCAAGTTGCAGCGTCAGCGAATGAATTGCTCCCTTCGCAGCGACGTAATTGGCCCCCGCAAAAAGGCTGCCATAGCGGCCTGCCTTTGAGCCCAGATTCACAATTCGGCCATATCCCGCCGCCATCATTCCGGGAAGTACAAGACGGGTAATACGCACTGACGTCATTAGATTCAACTCGATAACACGTGCCCAGTCTTCGTCGGTTTCGTTGAGGAATTGAAAAGGGGTATGCAACGACCCTCCGGCGTTATTGATCAAGATCTGTGGACTTGAAGAATCTCTCAGGAGACCTTCGTAAGCTCTAACAACTGCACCAGTGTCTACCAAATCCACTCTCTGAGTGCCGATACGAAGACCGCGAGAATTAAAATCATTCTTAATACTGCGGAGCGCTTCTTCATCGTTGTCCCATATTCTCACGTCCGCACCGCATTGGGCGAGTTCAAGCGCAATACCCCGCCCGAGCCCTTTTGCGCCAGCAGTAATCAGCGCCACTTGCCCATCAAGAGAGAACTCATCTTGCATCATTACTTCTTTGTTCATCCAGTCTCAATCCATAAGTGTTCCGCCATTTACATCAAGGAGGTGCCCCGTGATGTAAGACGCCTGCGGGGAGCATAGAAACCAGACCGCATCTGCTACTTCCTCGGGTCGGCCCAGCCGACCCAGGGGAATTCGCTCTGCGAGCGCAGCCCACTGTTCACGCGGAATCATTGTTCCCTCGATAGAACCCGGAGCAACACCGTTGACCCGAACCCCATAAGGAGCCAATTCGATTGCGAATGACTTGATTAGGGAATTAACGCCTGCCTTAGAGGCGCAGTAATGGGCTTTCGTGCCTGAAGGTGTTGGATCGAAGCCAGCATACCCCACCTTCGCTGCACGAGAGGAGATGAATACAGCAGCCCCGCGCGACTCCTTTAGGTATTCCGCCGATAGTTTCATGAGCGAGAAGGAGGCTGATAAATTCACTGCGATCAGTTTATCCCACGAGGCATAGGGGATATCTGCGATTGTCATGCGAGGCTCGGTAACGGCAGCGCTATTAACGACCACAGCGACTGGTCCCTTGCTTCTCGCAAACTTGAGCGCTGACTGCAAATCCTGCTCAGAGGTGATGTCGCAGGCTGTTTGAACGAATTCTGCTCGATTTTTGAGACTCCCCGAAGCCTCAAATTTTTTATCGAGACCGATTACCTGGTAGTCCGACTTAAATCTCTGAGCAATGGTATATCCAATATTACTTGCTGCTCCGGTAATCACTGCTACAGATTTCATCTGAACGCTTATCGCTGTTTAGAATCAGTAATCAGAGGCTGGATGATGACTTGCCTCGGGGTCGATTGCCACATCAATCAAACATGGGCCTGTTCCGGCCTCACTCTCACGAAGGGCCGGCAGTAAATCTTGGGCTCGCTGCACCGAGATGCCTCGGCATCCCATCGCTTTTGCGATCATTGCAAAGTCGGTGTGGCTGTAATTAACCCCATAGTGCGGACCCTTCATATTATCTCGAACCATACCGAGTCCCGCATTATTGGCTACGACGACTGTAATCGGTGCATTCTCAGCCAATGCGGTGGATAGCGCAGCAACCGACATTCCCGCGCCACCATCACCAGTGAGGGCGATCACACGCTTTTCCGGCTTTGCTATTTTGGCGCCAACCGCGGCTGGGATTGACCAGCCCATCCCACCGATTCCTCCCGGCGCCAAAAGCTGCCCGGGTGTTCTCAATCGAAGCGTGCCCGTAACCCATATCCGGTTACTTCCTGCATCGAGTGTGAGTAGATGGTCTTTTGTCAGGTGCTGATCCAAGGCGCGAACGATCTCGGTGTTGTGCAGCGTTCCAGCGGCCGTTTTATACGACTCAATCTGGCCGTACGCTTGGGCGGTATTGTTGGCGGCGATCCAAGCTTCACGCCTAGCCTGTTTTGTCCGTCCCAGATCGAAGGCCAACAGCATCTCGAGAACGTCTGCACCGTCACCTGTGATTGAGTGGGTAACGGGATAAACCCAGCCACTATTGCGTGGATCAATATCTACCTGCATCAGCTTCTGGCGATTGGGATCAAGGAAGCCAGCCTCGCAAAAACGCATGTAATCCGGGCCCAGACTTGCGCCGATAGCGACAATCAGGTCCGCTTCCCTTAATGCCGCATTCGCCGCTTTGCATCCCCAGGTTCCAAGCATTCCGACACTGACGGGTGATGTTTCGTCAATAGCGCCTTTTCCGTTGTAACTGGTTGCAACCGCAATACCCGCCCCACGAACAACACGATCTAGTGACGCACGAGCTCTCTCATTTTGAATGCCCTGCCCAACGATAAAAACCGGACGATCTGCTTGCTCGATTGCCTCTGCCAGAACCCGAACCGCCTCGGCGTCGGGTCTCGCGGGTGTATGTACGAGATGGCCTGCTGACGGATGGAGCGTTACACGCTTGTTGGGCTCGAACTCGCGGCGGATGATGCTGGTCTTCAGCACAACCGCCGCTGGTCCATGGCGCGGTAAGGTGGCGTGCTTGAACGCCATCTGAACACCATAGACAGCCTCATCGACCTCGGTAGCATAAGCACAGAATTTTGTCATCGTTCGAAACACGGTCGCCGCATCCGCTGCCCCGTAATCACCGGTCATGGTTTGATAGACCCCCCGCATCGCAAAACCGTCATAACAGGAGGTATCAGTCAAAACGACCATTGGTGTACCAGCAAAATAGGCCTCGAGGACCCCAAATGCGCCTGTTGTCGTTGCAAACGGGCCCATTCCCATGAATACCCCAGGTCTGCCAAGCACTTTTCCGTACGCTTGCGCCATTACGGATGCGTGCTGTTCAGAACGAGTCAGCACAAGGCGCAGCTTGTCGCGGGCCTCGTAGAAATCGTCAAGCATCCAAGTAATACCGAGTCCCGGTAAGGTGAATGCGTGAGTTGCCCCGCACTCCACCAAGGTCTTGACGATGTGATGTTTGGTAGCCGCCATTAAATCCCCAATTGAAATTGTATGCAAACGTTTGCAAAGCGTACCATTCCGCATCAAAATGTCAACATCAACCCCGTACGCCCAATGAAAAAGGACTTGCAAAAAAATGTTGCAACGCTTCATGATGTTGCACGAGCCGCCGGGGTTTCTCCAGGCACGGTTTCGCGCGCCCTTACACGACCAGAACTGGTCGCAGAGCGCACTCGAAGCAAGATACTCAGTATCGTTGATCGACTTCACTACCTGCCGGATCCGCATGCCCGCGGTCTAAAACTATCTAAGCCCGGTGTTATCGGAGCGGTAATTCCGAGGAGCGGAATTTCGACATTTTCGCAAACCATCGCAAGCCTGAACGACTCTCTTGAGGCGCGTGGCCTCACCTTGATCGTTTCGCAGCCGGAGGCCTCTTCGCAAGCGTCAAAACACGCTGCCTATCGACTTCTCGAAAAAGGGGCCGACGCACTCATCCTGCTTGGCGAGGACCACGCTCCCGAACTTTATCGACTTCTTGAATATCGTGGCCTGACTCATCTACTCCTCTCACCCATTAGCCCCCCAAAGGGATCACCCTATGTCTCGATCAATCATCGAGAGGCCGGGCATATCGCAGCCCGACACCTCGTTCATCTTGGGCACAAAAAATTTGCCTACATCGGTAGCTCAGTACTCCACAATCCCCGAGCTCAGGAGCGACTCGCCGGCGTGCAAGCAGAGTTAAAGTCCCATCGGCTCACACTTCCCAAAAGCGCGATCACGAATCAGCCACATCAAATCGACTCTGGAAAAATTGCGATCAAGCAAGTACTCAAAAATCACAGCGATACCACTGCCATTATCTGCACCAGCGACTATTACACTCTGGGTGTCATTCGAGCCCTTCACGAGTTAAAAATCAAAGTCCCAAAAGATATTTCGGTGGTTTCGTTTAATAACAATGACTTTTCAAGTTTTACAATGCCGGCGATCACAACTGTCGATTTGAAGTATCGACAAGTCGGTATCGAGGCTGCGGCAATGATACTGAGATTGCTCAATGGGGAAAAAGTGCAGCCAGTGCGGATCGAACCCGAGCTGTGCATTCGCGAAACCAGCGGCCCAGCAAGGGGCTAGCGATCCTCTCGATAAAATCGAGTCAAGAGTGGTGTAGTTCAGTTCAATTAATCTCTACAGCGCGATGTTTCCTTGCTGCTCAGAGACCGTCATTGCTCGATCAAAGGCCTGCTGAGCCAGCTTATCCCCAATCACCGGACCCGCCTGACCAATAAATTTTGCCCGAAGTTCCGCATTGCTCAGCGGGCGCTCCAGGCTTCCTATCGCGTGATCAATTCGGATATGGTGAGTTTCTCCATCAATTGTTTGCAACGTAAGTTCAGCTGCATCCTCCGGTATTGAATGATCAACTGCCGCCTGAACACAATCACGGAGCTGGACGACCTGCGGATCTTGGACAACCGCATCAGTGTATTGATGCTCACCCGCTTCGCCATAAATGAACCCCACCGCGCAGGAGTGATACACGCTAAATTTACCCTCAAGACCGGTTTTTGGAGATTTCTTTCCACAAAGTTCAAGTACCAGCGAGTGCACTTTAAGAGAAATTGACTTTATCTTCTCTGCGGCAATTCCGAGATTTCGAAATTGAATGCAACCGTCAATACTCGGATGGTTAACGATTCCGCAAGCAAACGGCTTATAGGTATTGAGACCGACCTCCCACGTTTCACCCAGATTTTTTGTAATCTCATTCCAGTCTGTCTTGTCAGAGAAAACCTGTAGCAAGCCACGCGGAGCCTCTATGGCGCGCGGGGAGGACGTAAAGCCATGCCGAGCCAGCAACGCTGCCATTAAGCCCGCCTTCGCGGCAGCCCCCGGGTGAAATGGCTTGGTCATCGTCCCGAATTGTTCTCTCAAGCCGATGGGCTGGGAGGCGGCAATACCAAGAGCCATTTGAGTCTGATCAACACTGAGTGCCAAGAGTCGGGAACACGCCGCGGCAGAACCGAGCATGCCGGTTGATCCCGTGATATGCCAGCCGCGATCATAGTGATCGGGGTAGATGGCATTGCCAACGCGGCAGGAAACCTCGATCCCTATGATCAGTGCATCAATTAACGATCGGCCACTGAGGCCCTGGTGTTCTGCGAGTGCTAGGGCGCTTGAGGCAACCGGCCCGGCAGGATGAATAATTGTCTTCAGGTGAGTATCGTCGAAATCAAAGGTATGCGAACTGATGCCGTTTATCAGTGCCGCATTCGCGATATCCACTTTCTCTCCCCTGCCCAGAAGAGAAGCCTGCGGCGCAGGTGAGAGTTCCATAACCCCCGCAACGGCGGCATCAACCGTCTCGTGTTGGGCGGCGCCGATGGCACACCCTACCCAGTTCGCGAAAGTCCGGTGTGCCTCCTGATCGACCGAGGGATTCCAGCCATTGGTGGGATGACCAACGATAAACTCCGCCAAAATTCGAGTGATGGGTGGAGCGTTATGCTCTGCTTTGACAATCGTGTTGCGTGCCATAAACATCCTGATCTGTGGCTTGTAAAAGCCTATTATCGCTTATGTGTCACCCTCAATCACAATATTTCGCTCTTTTGAGACCTTGACCCATCGTGCAATATCGTCTTGAATAAACTTTGAGTATTCACCCGGACTCATCGGCATGATCTCAAGCGCCTCTATCGCGAGTTTTTTCTTCACATCATCGATAGCAATCGCCCGATTGATCTCAGTGTTTAAGAGATTGACAACATCGAGCGGCATTTTTGCCGGTCCCGAAATGCCGTACCACTGAACACCGTCAAAACCCTTAAATCCAAGCTCGTCTAGGGTGGGCACATTGGGCAGCAGAGAATGGCGCCGCCTACCGGTTATGGCAATGGGTTTAATGCGGCCGGAGCGGATATGCGGAATCGCCGCTGCGAGTCCTGGCATCATGGCTTGGGTCTGTCCGCCCATCGTGTCGGTAAGCGCTGGACCAATACCTCGGTAGGGCACATGGGTCATGAAGAATCCAGCTGCCAGTTTTAGCTGTTCCATGGCGAGATGGGTGAGCGTGCCCGTTCCTGCTGAGCCATAGCTGAGTTTCCCCACGTTTTGCTTGGCGTATGCAAGAAACTCCTTCATGCTAGACGCGGGCGTTGAGGCAGGGACGATGAAAATATTTGGTGTTCCTGCAATCATCGCAATGTGTGTGTAATCGGCCATTGCATCATATGGAAGTTTGCGTACGGCAGGATTCGTACCATGCGTGCCAACATAAGACAGAAAGAGCGTATAGCCATCGGGGGCAGCCCGCTTAACAGCCATCGAGCCGACGATGCCGCCGCCTCCAGAAATATTTTCTACAACAAAGGATTGTTTTAACGATTTTGCAAGCTGCTCAGAAATCGTTCTGGCCACCAGGTCCACACCTCCGCCAGGATTCACGGGCGCAATCACCCTAACAGTTCGATTGGGATACGCAGACTGTGCATGGCCGTAGGATTTCAACCCGCCAAGTAATGCGGCTGAAAGGCTCGATAAGATAATTGTTCGGCGTTCCGTGAAGTTCTTTGTCGAGAAAAATAAGCGCATCAAAAAATTCTCCTGTTTATGACTCTGTTTGAAGGGGGCTTGACGGCCCCCTCGCATGCGCGGGAATGGAAGACAGCTGCCCGAGCCACGGTACTGCAGAATGGCTCCAGACCTGAATAGTTGGAGGCAATTGGTCCCGCTCCGCGATACAACCAAGACGAAGATTCATCATTTTTGGCTCACCATCGCCTTCGGTAGCCCACAGATGGCTGCCGCACTCCCCGCAAAACGCCTGTATTCGACGATTACCGCTTGCTGCAACCTTGACATAGTGCTTGGCCGAACCGGACACTTCGACGTCCGAAATGGGGGTTGGCACGACCGCCCGAAGAGGCGCCCCGGAAAAGATTTGGCAATCCTTGCAATGGCATGCAATGACCCGCGCCGGATCCACAACAGCCCGAAAAGAGATTGCGCCGCAAAAACAAGCCCCTGTAACTTTCATATTGGACCCTCCCCTCGGTCAATGCCCAACCACTCAACGCTAATATACTCGGCTCGATTGCCGCCCAGCGGTGGTGCATCGCAAGATGTCCCAAGCGCTGCGTAGCGGCATACTCACCCCTTCAAGAGGCTCGACACGATGAAACTCACCACAGCGCAAATTGAGCAGTTCAACCAAGACGGCTATCTGTTTTTTCCTGGTCTATTCACGCCCGAGGAAACAGAAA
>Ga0129333_10002494_pt1 | contig 17170 bp, 14 predicted proteins | sample CPB6_08_DNA_FD_94474 | JGI IMG/M metagenome (GOLD analysis project Ga0129333, IMG submission 94474) | Freshwater to marine salinity gradient microbial communities from Chesapeake Bay, USA - CPBay_Sum_0.6_0.8_DNA | ecosystem: Environmental > Aquatic > Marine > Coastal | place: USA: Chesapeake...
AACGAGCGCGGCTAATACGGCCGAAGGTCCGGGGACGGCGCTGACATGAACGCCCTGGGTCAAGGCCTCCTGTACTAGTTTAAATCCCGGATCAGATACGAGCGGCGTGCCTGCATCAGAAACCAAAGCTAGTTTAGCTCCAGACGCGAGGCGCGCCAGCAAATGGGGGCGGATCACTTGCGCATTGTGCTCATGATAAGCGATCAGAGGCGTTGAGACCCCATAATGCGCCAGGAGCGTTTTTGTGACGCGCGTGTCTTCGGCGACGACGACATCCGCCGCTGCTAGCGTCTCAAGCGCGCGAAAGGAAATATCCCGAAGATTGCCGATTGGCGTTGCGACAACGTGTAGACCAGGTTCCAGCGCCTGCGCTTCAGCGCGCAGTCCAAATGCAGTATAGGGATGATCCGAAATCTCACTGGCGTCATCCATGGGGAGTCCATCCTAAATAATTATATATTTCAATGAGTTAATGTTTATATGGCGCAAGCTTTTGGAAATGCGCAATTTCTCTCTGGCATGAAGAAGGTTCTATTGACAGCTGAGGCTAGATTGGCCTTATCGACGTCATAATACGCAGCAACAAGAGATAAAGGTAGTATTTAAGTTGCCCGACGGACGCCGTCGTCGCAACTGTGAGGAGACGCTTTCGCAATGTTCATTTTCCAACGTCGAATTTTTGCGCACAGTCTCTGGCGTCTTGGCATATCCTTGGGCGTAGTTTTGCTCGCCGCATGTAATCCGATGACTGGCGGCGGCGTGCCGGGCGTAAAAGATTTAGGCGCGCCAAATGCGCAAAATGGCGCAGCTGAAAATATTGGCGCTGGATCGGTAAAAATTGGGCTCATCGTACCGCTTACTGGTCCTGCTGGCCCCTCCTCAGTTGGTTCTTCCTTACGCGATGCTGCAAAGCTGGCTTTCGCAGACAGCGGCGCCAATGATGTCACGATTCTGGTCAAAGACGATCACTCTACTGCAGCAGGCGCTGCCGCCGCTGCGCAAGCGGCGATTGCGGAGGGAGCCGAGATCTTAATCGGGCCTGTGTTTGCAACGGATGTTAAAGAAGCCAGTCGTGTTGCGCGAACGTCGAACCGTCCTGTTATTGCTTTTTCCACCGACTCCACCACCGCAGGCGGAGGAACTTATCTTCTCTCGTTTCTTGTTGATGGCTATGTCGAGCGTGGAATGGAATACGCGGCGACGCGAGGAAAAAAATCAGTCGCAGCGCTGGTGCCTGAAAATGAATATGGCACGCTGGCGATGGCCCAATTTCAACAAAGCGCGGCCAATCATGGTTTGAGAGTGCCTATGATTGAGCGCTATAAACCGGGCTCTCCTTCTGAGTCTATTAAGAAACTAGCCGCCTCGCGCGATCAATTTGATGTCTTGTTTATTCCAGAGCAAGCTGATGCGATGGGGGAAGTTTCAAAAGAGCTTATCGCCAATGGACTTGATTCAAAGAAAGTACAGATTATTGGCACGGGTCTTTGGAATGATGCGCGCACGCTTAATCTTCCTGCGCTCCAAGGCGCATGGTTTTCTGCGCCAGAAAATGCAGGCTTCAATTCTTTTGCGCAACGGTACAAAGCTAAATATGGCGCTGATCCGGCGCGTGTTTCAACCCTATCCTATGACGCAGTGTCTCTGGCGATAGCGTTATCGCGCGCTCAGGGCGGACAACGATTCTCGCCAAATGTTTTAACGAATCCATCTGGTTTTAACGGGGCGGACGGGATTTTTCGATTTAAGCCAGATGGTACGAATGAGCGAGGCTTCTCTGTTTTGGAAATTGGCGGTGGCGGAGCCAAGGTGATTTCTCCCGCCCCGCGCAGCTTCACAGGCACCTAGTTAGTCCAGTCTTGTGAAGCTTTAATGTTCACCTGCTGCGATTTTGCTAAAATCTGCCACTCCTGACATTGCTTGTCTCAGTTCAGCGAGGAGGCGCAGGCGATTGATGCGGAGATTCACATCATCTGCATTAACCGTGACGCCATCAAAGAAGTGATCTACTGGTTCTCGCAACTTTGCTAAAGAGCGCATTGCTCCTGAAAAATCTTCTTTTGAAATTTTCTCGCTCGTTTCTTCTCGCGCTCTTGCGATCGCAGCGGCAAGTTTATGTTCTTGTTGTTCTATGCGGAGATTTGGCGCGTGGTGGATGGCAAAAACCTCGACGCCATCTTTCTTTTCCTCAATCTTAAGAATGTTGCAGGCTCGTCGATACCCAGCGAGTAGATTTTGTCCGTCATCTGTTGTTAGAAATTTATCAAGCGCATCAACTTTTTGCGTGATGCTTAACAGATCGTCCTGACTAATCTGCCTGGGGTCACCTTCCTTGTGATCTGCAGCTGCGCCAAGCGCAGCGTCTATCAGATCATAGCGCGCCCCTTTGTCGCGCAAGTAGACTTTCAATCGATCTATGAAAAATTCAAAAAGAGAGTCATTTGTTAGGGAGTGAAGCGACAGTCGCAGTTCATTTTCCAAAATGATGCGAATAATGCCAAGCGCCGCGCGGCGAAGCGCGTAAGGATCCTTGCTGCCTGTAGGCTTTTCGTCAATTGCCCAAAAGCCGTTGAGCGTATCTAATTTATCAGCCAGCGCGACGGCGATGGAGATAGGATCCTTAGGGATCCGATCATTGGGGCCTTGAGGCTTGTAATGATCTTCACAAGCGGCGGCGACAGCAGAGTCTTCGCCTTGAGCCTGTGCGTAATAGCGCCCCATGAGACCTTGAAGCTCTGGAAATTCGCCTACCATCTCCGAGACAAGATCTGCCTTACATAGTAAGGCGGCGCGGTGTGCTTTTTTTGGATCTGCGCCGACAAGGGAAGCCATCTTCTCAGCAAGGGAGCTAATGCGCTGAATGCGTTCGCCTTGTGTGCCGAGTTTCTCATGAAACACAATTTGGTTGAGTTTTGGCAGGCGCTCTTCGAGTTTGATTTTGAGATCAGTTTCGTAGAAAAATTTTGCGTCAGAGAGGCGGGCCGCAATAACGCGTTCATTGCCGGCGATAATCGCCGCGCCGCCATCACTCGCCTCAATATTTGAAATCAAAATAAAATTATTGGCCATTTCGCCTTGCGCATCGCGCAGAACAAAACATTTCTGATTGACTCGAATTGTCGCGCGAATAACTTCTGGCGGGATTGAGAGAAAATTTTTATCAAACTTTCCCATTAGAGTTATTGGCCATTCAACTAAACCAGCGACTTCATCAAGAAGCGCGGGGTCCTCAATAAGTTCGAGTCCTTTGGCGAAGGCCAAATCTTTGGCGTCATGTAATATGATGTCGCGTCGACGCGCCGGATCAAGAACGACTTTAGCGCGTTGAAGAGCCAGTGCATAATCTTCAAATCTTTTGACGCTAATGGCAGCGGGCGCAAGAAAGCGGTGGCCATAAGTCGTCGCGCCCGCTTGGATGTGATCAATTGAAAAGGGGATAATTTCTGGCGTTTCGGTCTCAGGTCCAAATGTCGCGAGGATGGAGTGAAGCGGGCGGACCCAGCGCAGGGCGTCAGGATTTGCAGATGCGGCTCCCCAACGCATAGACTTTGGCCAGGGAAAGGACTTTATGATTAGGGGTAAGATCTGCGCTAATAGATCAAGCGTGTTTGAGCCCTGTCGCTCAATAACAGCAACGTAAAACTCGCCTTTCTTTGGATCTTTTTCAATCGTCGCCTGACCAAGAGAGGCGAGGCCTGCGCTTTTTAGAAATCCTTGGATCGCCGCCTCAGGCGCACCGACGCGAGGGCCTTTGCGTTCTTCGCGCATATCCGCCTGGCGGCTTGGAAGACCGACAATTTGTAAGCTCAGGCGTCTTGGCGTTGCATAAGCGCATGCGCCTTCATAGGTCAGTCCCTTTTCCACTAACGCATCAGTCACCAAGCGTTTGAGGTCGTCAGCAGCTTGACGCTGCATGCGCGCGGGAATTTCTTCGCTGAAGAGTTCTAATAAAAGATCAGGCATTTAGATGGCTTACAATTCTTTATGAGTTCCATCGCAAAGCGGTTCATTCTTTGTGTGGCGGCAGCCGCAGAAAAAAGCTTTTCCTGTAGCCTCGGCTTTATAGGGCACTGGCGAGATATCTGTGCCTTTGTGAGAGCCGTCGCAGAAAGGCTGATTTTGCGTACGTCCGCAAGCGCACCAGTAATAGGTCTTGCCTGCCTCAACCTCAATTGGAATGGCTTTTTTTTGAAAGATTACGCGCTCTGTCATCTTTAATCTCCAGTCACGATGCATCAAGCTTGGGTTGGCGCATCAAGTAAAAACTTTTCAACTTCCAGCGCTGCCATACATCCAAGTCCTGCAGCAGTGACGGCTTGGCGATAGATGTCGTCGGCGACATCGCCTGCGGCAAAAACGCCGTTAATATTTGTGCGCGTTGTCCCTGGCGTGACGGCTATATAGCCTGAGGATTTTAGCGTTAATTGTTCTTTGAAGAGGTCAGAAGCTGGCGCGTGGCCGATAGCGACAAAGACGCCCTCTGCGTTGAGAACCTCGGTAGCGCCGGTCTTGACATTTTTGATGCGGGCGCCGGTAACGGACAAGGGATTTTCATCGCCGATGATTTCGTCAATCACAGAGTCAAAGCGAATTGAGATATTGTCTTTTTTATGAAGTCGTTCTTGTAAAACGCGCTCGCTTCTCAAGGTATCTCGACGGTGAATTAATGTGACGTGCGAGGCTAGGTTAGAAAGATAAAGCGCTTCTTCTACAGCTGTATTGCCTCCGCCAACAACAAGGACTCTTTTACCCCGGAAAAAAAATCCATCGCACGTTGCGCATGCGGAGACGCCAAATCCTTTGAATTTATCTTCACTAGCCAAGCCAAGCCATTTCGCTTTCGCGCCAGTGGCGATAATTAATGCGTCACAGCTATAAGTCGTGCCTGAATCGCCAATCAAGACGAAAGGTTGTTCAGTCAGTTTGGCTTCGACGATGTAGTCTGACACAAGTTTCGCGCCGACATGCTCAGCTTGTTGGCGCATTTGATCCATCAGCCAGGGACCTTGAACAGGCTCTGCAAAACCTGGATAGTTTTCTACCTCTGTAGTGATCATCAATTGTCCGCCTTGGTCGACGCCAGCAATAAGCATTGGGTCAAGCAAAGCGCGCGCAGCGTAAATTGCTGCAGTATAACCAGCGGGTCCAGAGCCAATAATTATGACGCGTGCATGCTGTGTGGCGGGCATATTTGAGGGACTCATTTGGAAGATTCTGCTTTGAGCCAGCAATCTAACGATTATGGGCTAGGCTGCAACTCTTAGGTGGATGATTGTTGAACATACTGATTATAGGCGGAGATAACGGACTGCGCGATCATTGGGGTCGCGTTGATCGGATCATACCGCCAGTCCTCTAATGCGCCGCGCCACAAGCGCGCCGCACCCGCGGCAGCAAGCTTGTTTTGGAATTTGATCAATTTTTGATGTCCGCCAGGCGGCGTAAAAATATGTATGGGCGCGCCAGTGCTTGCAGCTTCGCTGATCATATTAACGCTATCGGCTGTAATGAGGAACGCATCAGCGCAAGCAAGGAGCGAGAGATAGGGATTTTCTCCAGTCCCATCCCAAAGAAAACTTGGAAAGGCCCGCAAACGATCTTTGAGCATGTCTATCAGCGACGGGGGCGTGCGTCGTGAGGGCGTAGCCATAAGACTGGCGCCAGAAAGGCAAATCTGGCGGGCGATATGAGTTAATTGTTTTTGAACCTGCGGGGTAAATTTGAAATGATGACTGTCGCCGCCAATCAGCAGCGCGACCCGTTTTCCTGGTAAGGCGCCAATGCGCGGATCTGGATTTTTGCGCGCCGCGGCGAGTTGGCTTTCTGTTAGGCTATTAACTGGCGTTATCGTCGAAATAACATTTGCGCCGTTTAGCGCATCATGACTTGGCGCAATAATTAAATCAGCAGCGCCAAGGCCGGTGTGAGGTTTATTGAGATAAACAGTAAATGTTTTTCCTCGCGCAATTTTTTTCATGTAGCGAAGCGCGGGGATCGTGCGTCTGCCCGCTGCAAGAACAATATCTGGCTGATAACGACGTGCAGAAGCGGCGTCGCGTGGATCGACAGGTCCAAATGGCGCGAGCAATTTGAACAGACCGCGCGGTGCGATGGGAGCAACTTGTTTTTCTACGCCCAGAGCGGCCGCGAGACCAAAAGTTTGGGAGTCATGACCGGCGCGTCCATCAGACAAAACAACCAATTTCGTGCCAGGGGGCAGTGTTTGGGGCGTATGTTTGGCGGACTGGACGACATCACACAAAGGCGACCTTTAGGATTTCGTAGCTTTTGCCGCCGCCTGGTGTCTTTACCTCTACAGTATCGCCGGCCTTTTTGCCGATAAGCGCACGCGCGATTGGGCTGGTGAGCGATACTCGGCCGCTTTTCACATCGGCTTCACTCTCCCCAACAATTTGATAGGCTTTTTCTTCTTCTGTATCTTCGTCCACAACAGTCACTGTTGCGCCAAATTTGATTGTTGATCCGCTAAGTTTTGAGACATCGATGACTTCTGCGCGAGACAGCTTGTCTTCTAGCTCCGCAATGCGGCCTTCATTGAGAGACTGAGCTTCTTTTGCCGCGTGATATTCCGCATTTTCAGAAAGATCGCCATGCGCACGCGCTTCAGAAATTTGTTGGATGATGCGCGGGCGATCTTCTTGTTGTCGGCGGCGGAGTTCTTCCGTTAGCGCAGCGTAGCCGCCTGCTGTCATTGGCACTTTTTCCATTTTACTCGCTCTTCGCCTTTCCTCGATCGCCTGATGCTCTTGAGAAGAAGATTTCATGCCGCCGCCTAAAGCGGCAAAGCGGAAAAATTTCTCATATCAAATGAAAATTATAACTGCCGTTGGCGTTAGATTTGTCTCTTAATGGCGCGCTTTTGACGTCGATCGTTTCGCCAGTGAGCTTGCTTGCGTTCAGCCAAGCTTAGCCATGGAAATAATCCTGCAATGCGCGTACTTCCAAATCTCCCGATACATAGGCCTGGATTCCCTGGGCGGCGGCAATCGCGCCAGAAAGGGTCGTATAATAGGGAACTTTATGCAGAAGCGCGGCTCGGCGCAAGGAACGTGAGTCCGCCAGGGCCTGAGCCCCCTCCGTCGTATTGAATACGAGCTGGATTGAGCCGTTTTTGATCGCGTCGACAATGTGGGGGCGGCCTTCGGAAACCTTATTGATTTTACTGGTATTAATGCCGTGTTCGGAAAGAAAGCGCGCAGTGCCGCCGGTTGCAACGATTGAAAACCCTATGCTGGCGAGCAGTTTTACGGCGGGGATAACCCGGGATTTATCAACGTCGCGGACAGAGACGAAGACGACGCCTTCTTTAGGGGCTTTAGCGCCGCCGCCAAGCTGACTTTTAACAAAGGCGGCGTTGAAAGAGAGATCAAGACCAATCACTTCTCCCGTTGAGCGCATTTCGGGACCAAGCACTGTGTCAACGCCGGGGAAGCGAGCAAACGGAAATACTGCTTCTTTAACGCCGACATGCGTTGGTTTTGCATGGGGTAGGGCGAAAGCAGAGAGTTTCTCGCCAGCCATGACGCGGGCGGCTATTTTAGCAATCGGCGCGCCTATGACCTTCGCAACAAAGGGAACGGTTCGTGAAGCGCGCGGGTTAACCTCAAGCACATAAATTTCACCGTCTTTTAAAGCGAATTGAACATTCATAAGACCAATCACGCCCAGCGCCATTGCAAGATCGCGCGTTTGGCTTTGTAACGCCAACACTGTTTCTGGCGGCAGTGAGCGCGGTGGTAACGAGCAAGCAGAGTCGCCTGAATGAATGCCGGCTTCTTCAATGTGCTCCATGACGCCAGCAATCGCTGCTTGTTGGCCATCAGCTATGCAATCGACGTCAACTTCAATCGCGTCGGTAAGATATCTATCAAATAGGAGCGGATTTTTTCCGAGCACCATATTTATTTGCCCGGTTTTATCGTTTGGATAACGCGTTTTAATGTCCGAGGGAACGAGTGTTGGCAAGGTGCCGAGCAAATAATCATCTAGTTCATGTTGGTCGCGAATAATGGCCATAGCCCGGCCGCCCAACACATATGAAGGACGAACAACAAGCGGTAGGCCAAGATCGCTTGCGACAATGCGTGACTGCTCAACGGAATACGCAATGCCATTCTTGGGTTGTTTCAGCCCAAGACGATCCAGTAAACGTTTAAAGCGATCGCGATCCTCTGCAAGATCAATAGAGTCAACTGGCGTTCCCAAAATAGGGGTTCCAGATTGCGCTAATCCATGTGCAAGCTTGAGCGGGGTCTGACCGCCATATTGAACAATAACGCCTTTGAGCGCGCCGCGCGATTTTTCGACATCGATGATTTCCCCAACGTCTTCATCAGTTAGGGGTTCAAAATAAAGCCGATCAGAAGTGTCGTAATCCGTTGATACAGTCTCTGGATTACAATTAATCATAATTGTTTCATATCCTGCTTCTGCAAGTGCGAAGCAGGCGTGGCAGCAACAATAGTCGAATTCGATGCCTTGGCCGATACGATTTGGTCCGCCTCCAAGAATAACAATTTTACTGCGCTCTGATGGACGCGCTTCGCATGCCGGAGCGCCAGCAAAGGGCGTTTCATAGGTGCTATACATATAGGCGGTTGGCGATGCGAATTCAGCTGCGCAGGTATCGATGCGCTTATAAACTGGGCGCACATTGAGCTCATGACGGAGCGCGCGCACTTCTTTTTCATCTCGCCCCGTTAGAGAGGCTAGTCGAATGTCCGAGAAACCTGCGAATTTGAGCGTTCGGAAATTTTCCGCATCCTTTGGCAGACCAAACTCAGCGACTTTTTTCTCCAAAGTAATGATTTCTGCCAAGCGATTGAGAAACCAGGGATCGATTTTACTGGCGTCGTGAATTTCTTCAACGCTCATACCCAAGCGCAGCGCTTGGCCGACAACAAGCAAGCGATCTGGTGTGGGCGTGCCGAGCGCGCCGCGTAAGACATTGAGATCGTCGCCTTTGCCCAGTCCGTCTATTTCTATTTCATCAAGCCCTGAAAGTCCTGTTTCCAAGGAGCGCAAGGCTTTTTGCAAAGACTCGGCAAAATTGCGGCCAATCGCCATAGCTTCGCCGACAGATTTCATCGCTGTTGTTAGCGTTGGTTCGGCGCCGGGAAATTTTTCAAAAGCAAAGCGAGGGATTTTTGTGACGATATAATCGATCGTTGGTTCGAAAGAGGCGGGAGTAAGACCTCCGGTAATGTCATTGGCGATTTCATCCAGCCTATAGCCCACAGCAAGTTTGGCTGCGACTTTAGCAATCGGAAATCCAGTGGCCTTAGAGGCGAGCGCAGAAGAGCGGGAGACGCGCGGATTCATCTCAATCACAATCATGCGGCCGGTTTGTGGATCAATGGCGAATTGAACATTGGATCCACCTGTTTCAACGCCAATCTCGCGCAAAACAGCCAGCGACGCGTCACGCATGATTTGATATTCTTTATCCGTAAGCGTGAGGGCTGGCGCAACCGTAATGCTATCTCCGGTATGCACGCCCATTGGATCAAGATTTTCAATTGAGCAAACGATAATGCAGTTGTCCGCTTTATCGCGCACAACCTCCATCTCATATTCTTTCCATCCTAATACGCTCTCTTCGACCAAGACTTCATTGGTCGGAGATGCGTCAATGCCGCGTTCCACAATTTCTATGAATTCAGCCTTATTATAAGCGATGCCGCCGCCTGTGCCGCCTAAGGTGAAAGAAGGACGGATGATCGCGGGCAGGCCAATGTCCTCAAGCGCAGCTAATGCTCCTGAAAGCGTTTTAATGTGATGAGAGCGCGGGGTTGCAAGACCAATTTTTGTCATTGCCTCGCGAAATAATTCACGGTCCTCAGCTTTATCAATCGCTGCTGCTGTCGCGCCAATCATTTCGACGTCGAAGTTTTTTAACACGCCCATTTTTTCGAGTGATAGGGCGCAGTTGAGCGCAGTTTGTCCGCCCATTGTCGGTAAGAGGGCAAAGCCGCCTGGAATTGCGTAACGTTCTTTCTCGATTATTTTTGCAACAAATTCTGGCGTAATGGGCTCGACATAGGTGCGATCCGCCAGATCTGGATCCGTCATGATCGTGGCTGGGTTGGAATTCACCAGAACGATCCGATAGCCCTCAGCCTTCAGCGCCTTGCATGCCTGCGTGCCCGAATAGTCAAACTCGCAAGCCTGTCCGATCACAATGGGACCGGCTCCGATAATCATGATGGTTGATATGTCGGTTCTTTTCGGCATCGCTGTCCTTTTAGCTCGTCCTGCCAGTGCGGCAGAGCGTGCGGTCCTGGGTCTTGTCGTTCTGCGCCCAATCTGGGCGGGGAAGCGCGCATAAAAAAAGGCCGCGTATCCGGCCTTTTGGACCAGAACGCGTCCCGTAATGCCCTCATCAGGCGTCTAGTGCGACGCCCATCCCAAGGGTTGGGCGAAGGGGCGGCGAGCGGGCGCGCCCGGCTCGAAAGTCTTAAATTCTCTAGACGAGATTATCTGGCATGGAAAGGGCTCGTGAGAGAGTTATACCCGCTAGATTATGGCCATCCGCAACGAAGGACGCCTCGGGGTCGGTTCAGCTTTATGCGCACGCAACTTTGTGCCGGCGAGGCCTGGATCGATACGGGGTGAAGCGACTTGATTTATTACAGCGGCGTTGGCCGGAATGGGGCTGAGGCGATTGCCTGAAGAGGATTTTATTAATGTCGCTCACTCACCAATTCACGGCGTATATTTCAGTCGGCGTCTTTGCGACTTTGGCGCATTACGGCGTGTTGATTGGATTGGTTGAAGGCGCGCATTGGCCGGTGGTTCCCGCCACGCTGTGTGGCTATGTCTTGGGCGGCGTCGTCGCTTATGTCTTTAATCGTCGGCACACATTTAAAAGCGTTCAGTCTCACGCTCGGGCAGGCTTCCGATTTACTCTGGTTGCTTTAGTCGGTTTTTGTGTGACCTATACCATTATGGTCTTGCTTGTAGATCATTGGCGCACGCCTTATTTGTTGGCGCAAATCGTTACGTCGCTTGTGGCGATGTTTTTAACATTCACGCTCAATCGACTGTGGACTTTTGGGTGAGGGGATGAATTCTAAGGAAATTTTACCAAAGGGGGCATTGAGGAAAGAATAGACTCGACATTGCCGCCAGTTTTCAACCCAAAAATCGTGCCGCGATCATACAATAAATTATATTCAACATAGCGACCGCGTCGAATGAGTTGTTCTTCACGTTCGGCCTCTGTCCAGGGCGCAGAAAAATTATTGCGCACAAGTTTGGGATAAATATCCAGGAAGCTTTCGCCTACGTCGCGGGTAAAGGCAAAATCTTCGTCCCAGGCGCTATTTTCAGGATCTTGAGCGCTGTTGAAATAATCATAAAAAATGCCGCCTATGCCTCGTGGCTCATTGCGGTGTGGCAAAAAGAAATAATCATCGCACCATTTTTTGAAATGCGGATAATTTGCAACGCGATGGCGATCGCAAGCGCTCTGCATGGCGGCGTGAAAGGCTTGCGTGTCGGGATCTTCTTGATTGCGGCGTTTATCTAGAACGGGCGTTAAATCTGCGCCGCCGCCAAACCAAGCTTTTGTCGTGACAACAAAGCGCGTGTTCATGTGAACGGCTGGCGTATGCGGATTCCATGGGTGTGCGATAAGCGAAATGCCAGTGGCAAAGAATCTAGGATCTGCCTCTGCGCCAGGGATCTGTTTTGCAAACTCTGGTTGGAATGTGCCAAAAACAGTTGAACAATGAACGCCGGCTTTTTCAAAGACGCGGCCGTGAAGCATGCCCATGCGGCCGCCGCCGCCAGGCGCGTCGTCATGATTTTTGCGTTCCCAAGGGGTAAGAACGAACCTGCCGGCTTCGCCAGCTTGCGGGGCAAAAGGTCCTGAAGCCTCGTTTTCTAATTTTTCAAAAGCCGCGCAGATGCGCAGTTGAAGTTGTTCAAACCAGCTTTGTGCGCTGATTTTACGGCTTTGGAGCAAATCTGAATTTAAGGTCATCCGTGTCTCCAAACTTCTGTTTGCAACCTGCTGTCAGCGCTTTCGGGTCTAAGCTGGCGAAGGGCCTCGCCCATAACGATTGCGGCGGCGAGCGCAACATTTAGTGAGCGCGCGGCGGGAGTTAGGGGGATTTTCACGACAGCGTCGCTTGCCGCTGCAACTTCTTCCGGTACGCCTGCGCTTTCTCTTCCGACCATCAAGATATCGTCAGGCTGATAGGCGAGATCCAGGTAAGATCCCTCTGCTTTGGTTGACAAGAGGATTAATCGTCGCGCTTGGCTCCCCTGTTGGGTGGATTTGCGCCAGTGTTGAAAGCTCTCAAAAGAGATATGCCGGCTGATCGTTAGCTGATCCAAATAATCCATCCCGGCGCGTCGAAAATTGCGGTCCGCGGCCGGAAATCCTGTTGGACCAATGATCGCCGCCTGAAACCCCAGACAGGCGCAGGCGCGCAACATGGTTCCAGCGTTTTGAGGGATGTCGGGTTGATAAAGAGCAAGAGTGAGCTGATGCATTGCCATTATTGTCAAATTATTCACGCATTAACGGCACTGTGCCGGAACTGTCTTTGAAAGTCATGTTCAGGGGAAATTTACGTCTTTAAGCCCAAAATGCGCTTAGGGCCGAGCGACGCGTTAACCAATAAGGAGCCTGGAGGCTCTCGGGGCGGGGCGGTATTAGTAAGAAGGGCTTTACCTCGCTGGCGGAACACGTCAAAAGATGAAATGCCTGACTTAATTACAAGGCAATTGGATAGCTGAGAAAGGGCGACGCCTGGGTATGAAGGGTGATCATTCATCAACGCCACATAATCCATCCCGCCGCGATATTCTCACGCTGGCGACGAGTGCGGGGGCTGTCACCGCTGTCGGCGGGGTGGCCTGGCCTCTAATTGCTCAGATGAATCCAGACGCCTCTGCGCGAGCTTTGGCCTCGACAGAGGTTGATATCTCTACTGTGCCTGAAGGGCAGATCATTACCGTCAAATGGCGTGGCAAGCCTGTTTTCATCCGTCATCGGACGGAAAAAGAAATCAAGGATGCGCAAGCAGTGAGTCTTACGGAGCTTCCGGATCCTGAGCCTGACGACAAGCGGGTTCAAAAACCACAGTGGTTGGTCGTCATTGGAATTTGCACGCATCTTGGATGTATCCCTACCGGCAAAGAGGGCGAGTATGATGGATGGTTCTGCCCATGCCATGGTTCTTCCTATGACGTATCGGGTCGAATTCGACAGGGGCCTGCTCCCAATAACCTCGAAGTGCCAAACTATACGTTCGTTAGCGACACAAAAATAAAGATTGGATGATTTAAAAAAATCAAAGCTGACGGCGCGAAGGCGCAACGACTGCAAGTCAATTGGGAAAATTAAATGAGCGGACATTCGCAATATAAGCCCAAAAGCAACTTCGCTAAATGGTTAGAGCGTCGCTTGCCGATCCTCAGCTTTATGTACGACTCATTCGTTGCCTATCCGACGCCCAAAAATCTTAATTATCTTTGGACCTTTGGCGCGATATTGTCCTTTATGCTGGTGGCCCAAATTATCACTGGCGTCGTCCTGGCTATGCATTACACGCCAGAAGTCACGCTGGCTTTTAACTCAGTTGAAAATATTATGAGAGACGTCAATTGGGGTTGGGCGTTGCGGTATGCGCACGCCAACGGCGCCTCGATGTTTTTTCTAGCTGTTTATATCCATATCTTCCGCGGCATGTATTATGGTTCTTATAAAGAGCCGCGTGAGCTTCTCTGGATTCTCGGCGTCGTGATTTTTATGGTTATGATGGCGACAGGATTCCTGGGCTATGTTCTGCCCTGGGGACAAATGTCTTTCTGGGCGGCGACTGTTATTACCAATCTTTTTTCCGCGCTACCGTGGGTTGGGCCCTCAATCACAACTTGGCTGCTGGGGGGGTACTCCGTCGACAATGCGACACTTAATCGCTTTTTTGCGCTTCATTATCTTCTCCCCTTTATAATTGTTGCGATCGTCGCGCTTCATGTCTGGGCGTTGCATGTCACAGGACAGAATAATCCCACAGGCGTCGAAGTGAAGGATTTGAAAAAGGACACAGTGCCTTTTACGCCCTACGCAACCATGAAGGATGGTTTTGCGATCGGCGTTTTCGTTATCCTATATGCTTGGATGACTTTCTTTGTTCCCAACTACCTCGGTCATCCCGACAATTACATAGAGGCTAATCCTCTGGTAACGCCGCCTCATATTGTTCCTGAATGGTATTTCCTGCCATTTTACGCAATTCTGAGGGCTATTCCCAATAAATTATTGGGTGTTATTGCTTTGTTTTTATCAATTCTGATTGTTGCTGCCTTGCCTTGGCTCGACACATCGAAAGTTAAATCCGGAACATATCGTCCGTTGTTTCGTAAATTCTACTGGGCTTTTGTCGCGGTCTCGATAGGCTTGGGGTATCTTGGTTCACAGCCTGCTGAAGGCGCTTATCTCTGGATTGCGCGTCTTTTGACCTTCTACTACTTCTTCCATTTCCTCGTTATTCTTCCTCTTTTGGGTAGACGTGAGAAACCTGATCCTCTGCCAAAGTCTATTTCAGAGGCAACGGCCAATCGTGGAGCGTCGCATGCGTAAGTTGCGGTCGTTCGCTTCGTCACTAAGGATAACTCTAGTTGGGCTAGGGCGCGCTATAATATTTTCCGCGGCGCTTGTTGTCGCGAGTATTTTTGTGCCGATCGCCCAGGCTAATGACGCATTGAAGCATGAAGAGCATCCAAAGCTTTATAACTGGAGTTTTGCAGGGGTGTTTGGCCGCTATGATACCGCGCAATTAAGGCGCGGTTTCAAGGTCTACAAGGAAGTTTGCTCCACCTGTCACTCGATTAAGATGCTGGCTTTTCGTAATCTTAGTCAGTCTGGCGGCACAGAATTTTCTGAACGTGAAATTGTTGAACTTGCGGCAAGTTACAAAATCAAAGATGGTCCAAATGACGCGGGCGAATTTTTTGATCGACCAGGACGCCCAAGCGACCGCTTTCCCGCTCCATTTGCGAATGAACAGGCGGCGCGCGCAGCAATGTCTGGAGCTTATCCGCCAGACATGTCAGTGCTTGCTAAAGCGCGAGGTCATTCGAGAGGATTTCCGCAATTTTTGCTCGACGCTCTACCCTTCATTGCATATCAAGAAGGCGGCGTTGACTATGTCGCTTCTTTATTGACAGGTTATGTAGAGGCGCCTGCTGAAGTAAAAATTCCAGATGGACAATATTACAATATTTATATGTCCGGGCGACGTATCGGCATGCCGCCTCCCTTATCTGATGGCGTCGTGACTTATGATGATGGCGCGCCGCAGACGGTTAATCAATATGCGCAAGATGTCGCCGCTTTCATGATGTGGTCTGCTGAACCGCATCTCAACGCGCGTAAAAGAATTGGAATTGGCGTTATTTCATTTTTGCTCGTTTTTGCCGGCTTATTGTATTTTACAAAACGTAGGATTTGGTCGAAAGTCGCGCATTAAAACCAAAAAGCTCTTGACGCTCTCGCGACAACATTCGCGCGCTTATATTGTTCGCTGTGCGGGCGAGTCTGGCAAGGATTTCTTGATAGGGTGATTGGAATCGGGCAGAAAGCCCCAAAGAGCTTTGGCGCCTGAGGGGCGCTTTAACGATCATCCCGAAAGGGCGGAAATGTCAGAGACTTTACGCGTCGGTATCGCAGGACTTGGCACTGTAGGCGCCGCTGTTACGCGATTGTTAAGGCGTCAGGCTGATGCATTGACCGCCCGCACAGGGCGCAAAATCATTGTTGCAGGCGTATCGGCGCGCGATCAGGCAAAGAAACGCGATGCCGATCTTAGTTCAGTTGAATTCTTCTCTGATCCTGTCAAATTGGCTGCTTCTGAAAAAATAGATCTGTTTGTTGAGTTGATTGGCGGTTCCGAAGGCCCTGCGCGCGCTAGCGTCGAAACGGCTTTGGCTCATGGCAAGGCCGTTGTGACTGCGAACAAGGCTTTGCTTGCGGCGCATGGCTTGCATTTAACCCAGCTCGCTGAAGAAAAACATGTTGCGCTTGCTTTTGAAGCTTCGGTAGCGGGTGGGATTCCAATTGTTAAAACGTTGCGCGAAGGTTTGGCCGGTAATTCTATTGTGCGCGTATACGGTATTTTGAACGGCACATGTAATTATATCCTCTCGCGTATGGAGCGCGAAGAGCTCTCGTTTGAGGCCTGTTTAAGCGAAGCGCAGAAGCTTGGCTATGCTGAGGCTGATCCAACTTTTGATATTGGCGGTTTTGATACAGCGCATAAGCTTTCTATCCTTACCTCTCTAGCCTTTGGCACGCGGATTACAGCTGAATCAATCGACATTGAAGGAATTGAGCGCGTTACTTTGGCCGATATAGAGGCGGCGGCGGAATTAGGTTTTCGTATAAAACTGTTAGGCGTCGCACAGCGCACAGCTGAAGGCATTGAACAGCGCGTGCATCCAACAATGGTCAGTAAAAATACTGCTATTGCCCAGGTGATGGGCGTGTTGAATGCTGTGACAATAGACGCCGATGCTGTACCGGAACTCACGCTTGTTGGCCCAGGGGCTGGCGGCGAGGCAACGGCATCTGCAGTTGTTGCGGATATCGCAGATATCGCCAAAGGCGTGCGAACAGCGCCATTTGGGTTGCCGGCAGTTCAGCTAAAAGAGTTAAAGCGAACGCCCATGCGTCGACATGAAGGCGGCTATTATATTCGATTATCAGTGCGAGACGTCGCCGGCGCTTTTGCGCGCATCGCCACGCGTATGGCGGAGCAAAAAATTTCTCTAGAAAGCATCATGCAGCGCGGCCGTCGCGGCGCACCGGGCGATTGTGTTGATGTTATACTAATCACGCATGCAACGAGCGAGCATCTTGTTAGAGAAGCGCTTGAATTGATCTTCCAAGACGGAACAATTGTTACGCGAGCGCAAGTTATTCGTATCGAAAGAGAATAATTTGCAGGAAGGACGAACATGGCGACAAAGCCATCTATTGATTCCCTCGCGATTGGACGTTTTCTAACGATTGAGCTTGCGCGCGCAACCGAGCTTGCTGCGGTAGCGGCGGCGCAATTTCGGGGGCGCGGAGATGAGATGGCGGCGGGCGAAGCGGCGCTGGTAGCGATGCGGAGCCATCTTACCCTACTTCCTG
>Ga0129333_10002495_pt1 | contig 17169 bp, 13 predicted proteins | sample CPB6_08_DNA_FD_94474 | JGI IMG/M metagenome (GOLD analysis project Ga0129333, IMG submission 94474) | Freshwater to marine salinity gradient microbial communities from Chesapeake Bay, USA - CPBay_Sum_0.6_0.8_DNA | ecosystem: Environmental > Aquatic > Marine > Coastal | place: USA: Chesapeake...
ATTAACATGGAGACCAATTAAAAAAGAAAAGTTTTATAAACAGACAGCTTTAGCGTGTATTTATTATGGTGAGTGTGAAAATTTGATAGAATGGTCAAATGTTTCTATCTTTGACTGGTATAAAACTAATAGCTTGGATCATTTATTAAAAGAAAGACCAGAAATAGCTTATGCCAATGTAAAAGATTCTAAAGTAAATAATAGATATGGTATAGACCCTAATACTAAATCTGTTTGGATAGAACACTTTGCATCGTATGTAGAAGATTATTATGACAACATTTATGATATTACTATGATACAAAGATTAAGAGATTTTAAAAGTAGGGATCATAACTGTGATATAACTATTTCTGTTATGTTGGCGTATGAAAATATTTTAGATGATTTAAAAAAAGGCTACGATAAAAAAGAAGAACAAATTAAATCAAAGCATTTTTTTGGATTTACACGAAGAAATGGTAGATTAATAAGAGTATGATGAATTTAGGTACGTTTTATCCAATACCATTAGAAAGTTATCCTAAAAATGAGCAGGAGCAAATAGCTCGTATGCTCATGGATGAATACATAGAACAAAACTATCGTGAAGGTGGTATGCGTACTCATTTGCCATTAGAAAGCGCTTCTGTGCGTTCTCGTATGGATAGAATAGCATATTGTAGAGCGTTGTGGAATAATGAGTTATCTGACCATAGATACGATTATTTATATAATAAAATAGATAAAAGAGTAGTAGATGACCAATCTGGTATAGATGAAATCATCACTATGGAGATGCCTGCAAAGGTTCGTAATATTCCTATTATCAGACCTAAATTACAGTCATTAATTTCAGAAGAAATGGCAAGACCTATAGTATCTAAAGTTATAGGTGTTTCTCAAGATACTGTTGATAAAAAAATAGAAAAAATAAAAAATTCTATTTTAGAAAGACAGATGATTAAAATAAAACAAAAGCATGCCGCACAACAAGTAGCGCAAGAAATTATAAATACGCAAAGACAATTAATGTCTGAGCTTCCACAAGATAATCCACAAGCAAAAACTTTAATTGCTGAAATGCAAGTAGAGTTAGAGTATATGCAAAATCTATTAAATAAAGATATTGTATTAACACAGGATGAGTCTAATAAAATAAAAGAATACTACCAATATTCATTTAAAGAGTTTGAAGAACAATTAGCTTCACAGGCATTAGAAGAATACATAGATGTTGAAAGATTAAGACATCTTATGAATAATTTCTTTGAAGAAAGTATGATATCTGGTGAGCCTATATGGTATTGTAATTGGGAGCCAGGTATGACTAAACCTGAAGTAAGATTGGTTAGACCTGAATTTATTTGGTATCAGTCAAATGAAGCAGCTAAATATTTACATGAGTTAGACTGGGTAGTAGAATATATGCCATTATCTATAGGTCAAGTAATACAATATTTTGGTGCGCATTTAACACAAGAACAGTTAGATCAAATACGAACAGAATTTCCTAATTATTCACAGGATGCATATTATAGAACTAATCTAACGCATTTTCCTGATGGAACACCATCAAGCACATACCATCAATATGATTATTTATATTCACATGAAGTAGATGTGTATAGAGTATTTTGGAAAGAACAAGTAGAAGTTTATGCTTTATATTCTGAAAATAAACATGATTCTCCATATTTTAGTGAAAAGCCACCATTTGTAAAATTCTTAGATATAGATGAATATAAAGAATTAACAAATACAGAAGCTAAAAAAGAAAGACTAAAAAGAAAAGGTCAAGTAATTAAAAAAGCTTATAGAGTAGATTTATGGTCAGGTATAAGAATAGGAAAACATACTTATACTAATATAGGAAAATGTGACTTTCAATATAGAATGTCTGATAAAATATCAGATGTTCCACTGCCTTATATAGGCTATGCTAATAATAGATTCTATAAAGCCTATTCTCCTGTATGGGAAACTAAAGATATACAAGAACTTTATAACATATTACATTATCAAGAAGAGTTATTAATAGCATTATCTGGCGTAAAAGGTATGATATATGACCTATCTCAAATGCCATCAGGTATGTCTCCTCAAGAGATTATGTATTATATGAAACAAGGTTTAGGATTAATAGAAACAGTTGGACCTAATGGTAAACCTAAACGTACTTCTTTTAATCAGTTTTCTACATATGATATGACTGTATCACCTGCTATACAATATATATCTGCTATGAAAATAGCGTTAAATGAATTAGCTGGCGAAATAACTGGAGCTACAAGACAAAAAACAGGACAAGTATTAGCTACTGACCAAGTAGGTACAACACAAATAGCATTACAACAATCTAATATAGTAACTGAATATTACTTTATAAAAACTGATGAATTAAACGAATTATTATTTACAAGGCTTTGTAATATATTTCCATACGCTTATTCAGAAGGAAAAAAAGGAATGTATGTAGTTGGTAAAGAAAGACAAGAAATATTAAATATTAATAAAGAACAACTTAAAGGTGAATTTAGAGTTGTTGTTAATAGTGGTAGTAAAGAAAGAGAAATATTAGCACAGGCTAAACAAATAGCACAATCTAAAATGGCTAATGGTCAGCTTGAAACATCTCAGTATTTAGATATTCTTGACACAAACAATATGTTTGAAATGCGTAATATGTTGCGTGAGTATGAAAAACAAGCTTTGGAAAAAGCTCAAATGATGCAGAGTAATCAGATACAAGAACAGAAACAAGCACAAATAGAGTTAGAGCAAATGAAACTGCAAATGACTCAGCAACTTGAACAAATGTCAGGGCAAATACAATCACAATTAATACAACTACAAGGTCAAATAGAATTACAAAAAGAACAAGTTAAATCACAAACAGCATTAGCAGAATTACAAGCTAAAGCAGAAATAGAAAACATTAAAAACGAAACAAATAAAACTAAAATACAAAACGAAAGAGATGTAGAGATGGGATTTCTTGAGTTTAATTATAATGAGTTGCAAGTTAATAATGCAAATCAAAGAGCGCAAATGTTAATTAATAGAGCAAAAACAGCATTACAAGCTGAAAAATCAAAAAAAGTAGAACGATTAAAAGACTAGGAAAATGGAAAACAACACAACACAACCAAATTTTGTAGACACATCTACACCCGCATTTAGCCAACAATTTAAACCAGGCGATAATGATTTTTACGGCGATTCATCTTATGAAAATTCTTTGTATGGAGATACAAACGAAGATTTAAATAATGAAAGTCAAGAAAATAATATTACTGATGATAATGATTGGCAGGATTTAGATAATCAACAACAAGCTAATAATGATGACTATACATCTGGAAATAATATCCTTGATAGTTATGTTGAATGGGCTTCTACCAATAACATAGATATAAGTGAATTAGAATTAGATCCTAATGATTTTACACAAGATGATATGGATTATCTTGTAGGTAGACATTACACACAAAAATATTTAGGTAATGTAGATCCAAGAATTGTTGATTTAGCTGAAAATGGTGTAGACTTAGATGAATACATGCAGCATAAAAATTATTTAAATTCATTAGCTAATACAGATCCTATACAACTTTATAAAGCATCTATGTATGATTTTATTAAAGAGTCGGAAGCAAAATTAGGTACTATAGAATTAGATAATAATGGTAATCCTGTACATCAAGATTATCAGCAGTATTTGATAAATGAAGTAGAAAGAAGAATTAAAAATGCATCGCAAGATGAATTAATAAATAAGGGTAAGCAAATTCAAGAATATTACAAACAACAAATTAATGAATTGCCTAACCATTTAGTAGAGCAACAACGTAATCTATATACTAAACAAGTTCAAAGTTATAATGCAGAAGTAAATGAGCTTGTAGAAATTTTTAAAAACAAACTGTCTGCAACAGACAATTTAATCGTTGACTTTTCAGGCCAAGCCGAAAAAGATGATTATATTAAATTTATGCAGTCTAATTTAGTAATGCAAGAAGTAAATGGTGAACAGGTGGTACCTCTGTTACATAAACTTCAAAATGATGCTGACTTTTTAGCAAATACGGTTAGGTTGTTGCACATGCATGAGAAAGGTTACTTTACAGATTTAAAGAACAAGGAGCGCAATGCTGCTTTTAAAAATTTGTCTATTACACCTGTACTCAACAAAAACACAAAAATTAGTAAAAATGTAGGGGCAGGAAAATATGCTGATACATCTGACCCTACGTATCAAAAACAATTTAAAAGATATTAAAAATGGGAATCGAAAAATTTGGCGTACCCGGTAGAGTCGTAGTTGGTAATCCGAGAGATTTAACCAACTTTAGAATGACTGACTACAATAATTTACGCAACATTGCCGCAGTTAGACCTGATGTTATTCAAGGTTTATTCAAACATTTTTCTGAAAGAACTGGTATGATTACTGAGCTTCTTTATTACATGGGAAAAAGTTATGATCCTACTGTAGATAGTTTCAAAGCTAAAAATTTTGGAGCGCAAAAATCTGCTTGGGCTAAAAACTTCAAAATGTTAAACAATCTTGAGTATGCATGGTGTTCTCCTGCTCCTGCTGGATGGGTATATCGTGTAACGGCAGCACCTACATTTGATTTAGATGGAACTGTTGGTAGATACCACAGAGAATTCCAGTTTAATGTAAACAAACAATTAGGTGATAAAGATGATGTTTTGATGCTTGCTGACGGTACAACTCAAATTATTATTACTAAAGCACCTGTAATTAATCCTGATGGTACTCTTAGAATTAGAGCTAAATTGCTTACAAGAGAAGGAGAATGGGGACAAGCTATTCCTCAAAGATTGTTAGAAGTAGGACAAGAAATTTCTGCTCCTTTGTATAACATGAAACCTGAAGCTTCTGAGCATGGTTCTAAATCAAGAGTTGCTTTTGGTGAATGGCACAGAGGTTGGATGACAACTATGCGTTGGGAATGGAATATCACAGGTCATGCTGCTCACGTAAAAACAGACAACTCTCCATTAGGTATTGTATATACTAATGACAGAGGTGAAATCGAAACTTACTGGACAGAAACTTGGAGATACCAAATGTTGAAAAATGCATATGAGCATATGGACAATCAGTTGTTCTGGGGTATGGCTTATACCGACAACGAAGGTAGATTCCAAAAAGATGAAAGAGGTTACAGATACTATTCCGGTATGGGAATTTATCATCAAGCCAACAGAAGATTAAAAAGAGAGTATGTTCGTATGAATGACTTTACAATCTTAAATGACTTGATTAAAGGTATGTATCATGATGCTCTTGAAACAGGAGTTAAACCTGAAATCTTCTTATGCGCTGGTCTTGAATTAAGAACTGATATTGACAAACTTATCCGTAATGAGTTTAAAGGTTCTCCTGAAGTTCTTTACTTTGACGGTAAAGGTAACTATCAAGCTGGTGGTACAGGTAATGATTTAATGGGTATTCGTTCTAACTTCCGTTATTATGAAACTCCTGCAGGTAAAATCATTATTTCTGACTGTCCTTATTTTGACAGAAAAGGAATGCCATCACTTATTACTTCTGAAGGTAATCGTGAACAATCTCATAGAGGTATCTTAATTAACCTTGCTAAAATGCGTGGTGGTTCTGATGCTATGACTATGGTAACTTTACAAGGCCGTCAAAATGTAATGGGTAAAGTACATGGTATGTCTGATCCTGGACCTGGTGGTGCGCTTACAACTACAGCGGATGTACAAGGAGAGCATATGTTGACAATGCAAGGTATTGCTCTTCACAATCCTAACTGTATGGCTGAGTTAAAGCTAGCAAGAGGAAGAAGATAATTTTTTAATTTAAAGACGAAACTATTATGCAAAGTATTAATTATCCAAAACAACATGAAAATCTTTTGAGAAAGGCAGGTTTATTAGGTACAGGCTATTTAGAAGTTAAAGCTATTCACAGATATAAAACACAACATATCAGTGAAGATGGTATGACTTTTGAAATAGTTAAAAGACCTGAAATAGATGATTTAGCTGTAGGCAGTACATCTGCTGTATTTAATCAAGCTGGTCAGATAGCAGGTTATTGGGCTAATGGACTTACTTCAGAAGAACGTAGAATTATTAATGAAGAATGTGGTGTACCATATTATTATTTAAATGAACCTATAAATCCTATTACTGGTGTAGCTATGCATCCAGATACAATGTTTACAATTAGAGAAGGACAAATATTTGATTTGTCTAATCCTAAAGATGTAGCTTTTGTTAGATGTATATCTGAAGTAATATCTACTATAGGTTTAAATAAACAAGAAGCCGTTGATAATAATGCTATGTTTTATTTCTTTTCACAAGAAGAAGAAAAGGTAGAAAAACAAAAAGTTATTAAAGAACGTAAAGGTGCAGCTAAATTAGTTGATGAATTAAGCTATGACAGCAAACATCAAATAATTAAAATTTTATCATTGGATTCGGTTATTCCTGTAGATCCTTTTTTATCAAAAGATGCTGCTGTGGAAGTGTTTGATGAGTTAGCATTTACTATGCCTACTGAAGTATTATCAGCATATAAATTAGAAAGAAAATCTGATTACATTTGTGCTAAATCATTAATATTTAGTGGGTATATAGAAGCTGCTTCATTAGATGGTCCGTATTATAAAAATCCTACTATATTTGGTCAAAAGACGCATTTAGCAGATAGCTTAGATGAATTAGTTGTAAAAATTGGTTCACATAGTGATATGGTACAGCGTTACAAAGATTTAGAAGGAATTATTAAAAACGATACTGCTAAAGAATATTATAGTCTAAAAGATTCTTCAGTTATAGAATTATTTTCAAAACATGGTTTATATAATGAATCATCAGATAATTTAGATAACGAAGTTGACAATAGCGTAGTTACTTTAAAAAATAGGTTGAAGTTTTTAAATATAGACCAAATGCTTAAACTTTTGGATAGTGAAAATATAGAACATAATTTTGATGGACAATCAAATTTAAAGGAAGTAAAAGAATTTTATTTAATGTCACATAGTTTATAATGGTATTAGCTATAGATGTATATAAAGCGGTTTTAGCAGAGTTAAAACATTATAACACGACAAGCATGACGCCTGACGAGTTTAACTATCATATATGGATAAGTGAACTTGAATATGTTAAAAACAGGTATTGGGCTCATGAACAACATCAAAAATCTATTGATGACTTGTCAGTTATAAAAGTAGTAACAGATGGTGTTGCGGGTTTTCCTGCTCCTATTAATAATGCTGGACCAAATGTAGCAGGTCAGGAATTTATTAATCTTCCTGCTGATTATTTATATCTGTTAGCTGTTGCCGTTCAAACTAAAATGTATAATGTGCCTTGTGTAACTAATGGTACTGTATCTGATTATATAGCATGCACTCATTTAAAAGATGATAAGCGTTATGTTGTAACTGATGATTATTACCAAAAGCCTATAGCTGAATGGCCTAATTTATACTATGACCAAAGAGGTACCAAATTAACTTTTAACTGCGGTGATAGTATAGTACAAAAAGTAAAACTTGCTTATTTAAGATTACCTGCAAGAATCACATTTGATCCCACAGGACAAAATAGTATTAATAGTGAGTTTGAATGGCCTCAAGTTTTAGAAATAGTTAAACATTGTACTATATCATATTTAGAAACTATTAAAGACCCTAGAGTACAATCAATGCTTCCAATATCAGAAAGAAACTTTTTACAAAACCCACCCCCTAATATACCATTACAGGGGTAAATTAATTTAAAATTATGCAAAGTAATCCTCAAAAAATTTGGATTCCTAATCCTAGCGCAGCATTAGTAGAAGCTGGGTTAAACCCTGGCGAAGTACGCATTGTTGATCAGATGTCTATTTTAGATTTATCTGTAACAGCGTGTAATATCACTTGTGCATCACCTTGTACAGAAGAAGTTTGGACTATCGAATTTCCTGATGTAGATTTTGGTACATGTAATGATTGCGGTAAAACAGTAGGTTTCCAACTTCAATTATTAAGAAATCCAGACTTTGACAATCAAACATACTTTGAGTATGCGATGAAGAAAGTTTATGTTTACCAAGACTTAGCTGCTGGTACAGTTACAGGAACAACATTAGCTACATATTTTGAAGACTACATTAATGAGTTGTACAATCAAAATGATCAGCATGACCAGTTCCATATTTCTGTAACAAGAGTTGGTGATACTTTAACTATTACGCTTCCATGTTCTGGACTTGTAACTTATAGATTACAAGGTATTTTTCAAATACAAGACAATAACTTGTTAAATATTGAACAACCAATTTTTACATTAGTAACTCCTGGTGTTGATGCAGTATTATCAAGAGAAAGATTGTTGCAACAATTTCCTCAAGAAGTTGGTCACGTATTTGGTGAAGCTCCAAGAGATCAGTTTATGTGGTGTCAGACAGTATGTGTTATCTACCTTAGAGGTTGTATTGATGCATGCTCAGATTGGTATGACAACCAAAACAGTGGTTTCTTACACACTGGTGCTACAAGATTTGATTTGTACCTTTATGTTAATAGCGCAGCTCCTGGCTTTGCTGCATTCATTGGTCAATTAAATTTATTAATTAGTGCTTGTGGATCAGGTCCTGGATTACCTACAACAGGTGGATATCAGTCAGGTGTTAGAGGTGCTACATCAGGTGCTGTTGATATTTCTTCTTTAGAATTTGATTCAGTTAATGGTACTGCTTATTCTGTAACTGTAGGTGCTGTTACAATAGTTGTAACTGCTACATCCGGTTCTGACTTAGCTACTCAAATTGATGCTGCTTGGCCTGGTGTTCTTTCTGTTGTTACTTATGCGGCTGGTCCTCCTGCTACATTAACATTTATTGGTACATTTGCTTCTGCTGGGGCATTTGTTACTATTTCTCCTATGACTTATACAAATCTTGTAGGTGAGTAATATTGTAACAATTTTGAGTGAATCATTTAGTTTTGCCATCCTAGTTTCGCTCTTTACACAAGGTATAGGTGCCGCCGCTAATAACGGTGGTATCCTATACCCCATTAAAGATTGGTTAGAATCCATAACTATTAGTTCGCTCAAAGAAAGATACAAGAACATCCTTTTATATAGAGATAAGCGTAGAATGAAATATCAGGCTTCTGAATGGATTAATTCTGCGCTATCTTTATTAGAGTATAAAATGTATCTTAAATCGTTATGGGCTAAACCTATACTATTATGTACAATATGTATGCCATCGTTTTGGGGAACTATTTTATTTTGGATTTTGCCAATTTGTCATACTAAATTGTATATCTGGTTATTAGGTATACCTATAGCATCTATTTTATCTGTTTATGCACAAAAACTTAAACCATGAGTTTTCAGTCTTTAGAAGCAGTTACATCAAGATTAATGAATGATTTAATAGCAGTGTATGATGATACAAGGCTAAATAGAAGAATGGTTCGTGATAAAGTATTAGTTGCCAGAGCTAATGTGTTATCTAAATATCTTAGACAAAATATTGGTAATATACCAGGACAATATTACAACCAATGTTGTTTTTCTGTAGAGTGTCAACCTGTATGTGCAGGTGCGCCTGTAACTGTTATTCGTGGTAAAATACCAAGCTTGTTAGCCCAATTAGGAAAACGTGCATTAAAATATTTAGGAACTGCTGATGGTAAATATGCATTTGAATGGAGAGATGAAGCGTATACAGACTATGAAGATTATTCTATGTTTGGAAGTCGTAAAAATCCATACTTTGTATTAATAGGCTCAACAGTAGAAGTATATGATTTACCAACTATAAATACAGAAAACTTATTAATACGTGGCATATTTTCAGACCCCTATGCTTGTGGATGTGTGGAAGATGAGATATTTGTTCCGGCAGACCATATAGATGAAATAGAACAACAAATTAAAGTAGATTTATCAACATTCTTAATACAAAGAAGAATAGATAAAATGAACAATACAAATAGCGACAACTAATGGCACTTACAAAAAATGATAACTATAATACAGTATTTGTAGAAGCACAAAAAGATTATGTAGCTAAAGACCCGTTTAATAATTCTTTTGCTATATATCAAGGTATGCAGTTTAAATATTCATTTAGTCAAGTAACATCTATAGGTTGTTGCGGTAAAATGAGATTTGTAACGCAGTATTTAATAAATGCTTTTGCGCACTGTCCTGAAGGTGAATATCTTTGGTTTAAAAATAATATACCTGCATTTATAATTGTTGATTCAGAAATATTTGTAGAAACTGATTCTTTAAAATTACCTCCTGTTACAGCATCTTATTTTGATGAAACAAGTGGTAAAGACACTGATTTATTTACACCTCCATGGAAAAGAGCAATCCCAAGAGAGGGCAACGTCTGGTATATAGATCCATGGCAGTCCCGCAAAGACGCATAACTGAAATACGCAGATATAGCTCTACATATCAAGAAAGACCACATACTTCTATTGATGAAATAGAATATAAAAATATATATACTTGCAAATACAATACATTTGATACTATTAGTTTCAAAAATTTTTTCTTTGAATACAACTGGGATGCTAATAAAAAAAGATTACTACATAAAGAAACAAGAATAAAAAGTAGTAAATTTATAAATCGTAAATGGTTAGATAGTAGAGATTTTCCTACAAGAAGTGAATGGGTTAGAAGAAAGCAAGCATGCTTATATAAATTATCTGAAAAGTTATTATATAGTATGTTTGATGATATGTGTGAAAATGATAACAAACTATTATTTAACGTAACGCATAAAGGCTTAACAGAAGGATGGTATAAAATAGGAGTATTTAAAGAAAATTATTATAACAAATTAAAAGAACGATTAATTTTAGCTATAGTTCCTGATATATTAGAACGTGTTGCAAAATACTATCCTGTATTATATCATAGTGTACCTACAAGGCAAAAATTAGATAATACTTTTAATAATCCAAATAAAGTTAAGCATGAAGATATTGACATACAAGAATGTCTTGCAGCGAATAACAGACTTAGCGGGCTTGATAGACGTGTCAAGCAATCTGCCACGCATTAAAAGACTTATATATAAAGCTGCTATAGATTCAAGGTCTGCTGTTAGTTTAATAACAAAAACTGCTATACCTGTTGAAGTGTATAATGGTATAGGAGAATTACCATGTGATTTATTAAGATTACTAAGAGCTTATGGTAATGGTGTACAAAATAGTCCACATAATTCTGTACCTAACAGAAAAGGTTATAGAACTGGTGAACTTATGGAATCTACAAGACTAAACCAATTTGGCAAATACGATAAAACGAATACACACATTAAACCATCTTGGATAAGAGAGGGTGTAATTTATATAGATTATTATGCTGTTCCTACAGTAAATATAACAGATGAAAGCGGCAACACTATACAAGAAGTACAAATTAATCCTTCACAATTAGATTATTGTGCTTACGAAGTAATTAGAATATTAGTGCGTGATGAAATGGTGCAAGGTAAAATGCATGGAAATGTTTATCAACTTTTTGATGAAGAAGCTACTAATCATTTTCATGTTGCTATTGGAGATACAAAACAACTTTCTATAGATGATATGGAGTCTGCAGCTTGGATGATGCGTAATGGTCAGTTTTTTAATTTAAAATAATGGGACAACCAACTGTTAATAGATTTAATAAAGGTTTAAACTCAGATATTAGTTTAACTGATGTGCCAAGAGAAATGTTTCTTGATGGACATAATATTCGTTTGACAAGAAGAGAGGAAGGATCATTATGGGCTGCTAACATAAGAGGTAACGAAGAAACATTTGAATTATCTGATGGCTTTATTCCTATAGGGTCAAAAGAATTTGATGGGTATTTATTTATAATGTCTGTACGTTCATCTGATGGTAAATGTGAAGTAGGTTCATACCCTGCTCCTACATCTACCGGAGTACAAAGATTATACAGACCATTACAAAATTATTCTCCTACAGATATTATTATAGTACCTGATGATACTTGTTTAGTGCCAACTACAGGAACTTTATCATCACTAAGGACAAGTAAGTTAGGATTTAGATGCGATAAGCCTATACGTATGGAAATACGTTTAGATTTTGATGGTTCTGTTAATATATATTATACGGATGATAATCAACCTTGGAGAGTAATAAATAATGGTTTTGTATTAAGTACAGGTTTGCCTAATGGAAGATACATTACAGCAAGCATGATAGAAAATGGTGCTATTAATGGTATTAATGAAAGTGAAAGTATTCCTGTTATTAATTTAAATACTTTGTTATCTACAGGTTCTTTGTCTATTGGTAATTATTTCTTCTTTGTTAGATATACTGATTTAAATTATTTATCGACATCATTCTTAGGACAATCTGGTCCTATACCTATTTTTAATACATCTTTATTAGGTTCTGTAATTACATTTGGTGGAGAAGGTACTGTTATAACAGATAAAGCTGCTAATCTTAATATATCTAATTTGGATATAACAATGAATTTTTTTGAAGTTGCTTATATCCGTTATTTTGGTGATAATATATATGAAGCTAAACTTATAGATATAAGATATAATATTAGTGGATTATCATCAACAACTATTACTATTTCAGGCAATGAACCTACTATAGCTATAACATTAGATGAATTAGTTACATTTAAACCATCAGATGCATTATACTGTAAAGATTTAACTCAAGCACAAAACATATTATATTTAACAAACACATATGGACCACAATTAGATCATCCTGATTTAAGAAGATTTATGTGTGCATTAGAATTACAAGAAACATATACTAATAATGGTCCAGCACCAGAAGTTAGAAATGATATTAATATTAACCAATATACTGTCGATGCTAATGATACAGAAGAAACATTAGGTTATTTTTCTGGAGAAACATATATATTTGCTGGTATACCTGTATTTAAAGGCGGGTTTCAAGGTTTGCCATATCCTGTTACTGGATTTGATAATTATACTGGAGTTCCATTAAATGCAAACAAACAAGGTATATTTAGATTTAGTAAAGCACATGTAAGCCCATATTGGGATGGAACAGATACATTTATTAAAGGTATAAGACTTGTTGTTACAGCTTCAGCTTTAGCTATATATAATGCAAGTTCTTGGTTACAAGATCATTTAATTGGTTTTGTAATGTCAAGAGGAGAAAGAAATGAAAATATATTATATCAAGGTTTAACTACAAGATGTTATACCGGTAATATGAATCCTAAATTAATAAGAGAAGATGCTATTATTAATGGTTCTGTATTACCTACAGCAAGAGCATTTGCTTTATATGAATATGAACAAACAGGTTCAGTGCCATCCCCTAAAAATAGAACACAATTTGGATATGAAGCTAATCCTGAAGATTGGTCAAGTGGAAGAGCTATACCCTTATTTGAACCTGCTACTTATGGAATGATGTCTTTTAGACATGATTATTCTGCTGTTGCAAGAAGAATAATATATTTTTATTATGCTCATCCTATAGAAATACCAGATAGAAATAATTTTACTGATCAAAATAGATTAGGATTTTTTAGTACAGATTATTATATACATAGAAAAAAAGTACCAGAATCTTGTTTTGTAGATTTAATAGGTACAACAGATTATTATAATGATTGGAATAGAGAAACAACATCTTTAAATCCTTCCCCTATTTTTAATAGAAATACTATAAATGGATGGGAGCCATCTGCTACATCCACTATAAGTGATATACAAGAAGAAGAACCATTAAGTGTTCCTGATAATACATTATATTCTACATTTGATGCAACACAATGGGTGCAAATAAATTCTTCAAGAAGAGGTAGAGGTCAGGCATTTGTTGGATATAACCAATTAAATATTAATTATCAGGTAGATGGATTTTTAACACCTACAGTTAATGTGACTGGATGGACAGTATTGCCAGACCAAAATTTTGTTTCTAAAATGGAGGAAGGTAAAATAGCATCGCAGGATGGTTTATATTATTATGAAAGAAAAATATCTGGAACAACAGATGTAAGACATTTTGAAGTTAGTTTGCCTGTAGCTTTACCAGATTATATAGGTATAGTAAACGCACCAAATTATAACGCACCACAATATTCATATTCTTCTGGTAATAAATATCATCACTTTGAAGATAAATGGGATAGAGCTATAGTAAATATTTGTAGAACAGATCCATCATTAATAAATTATACAGAAGTGTATGATTTTAAAAATACAGAATTTTACCCTATAGGAGCATATCAGGAAATACAATCTTTTATAACATTAGCTTCGCATGATTATTATAGAGGAGATTGTATTGTATCAAGATCATATATAAAATTAATTAATGGTCATGTTGATAATATAGGACAAAACTTTAATGATATATTATCTGCAAGTATAGGACAAGATGGTTTGTTATGGGACCCTGGTAATAGTGACCAAGCTATTAATGATTTTCAAAATGGTTACGGACATTGGGTATCTATGGTTACAGAACAAAGATTTAATTCTAATTATAGACATGAATTAGGTAGAAATTTATTTTACCCTAAAAGTAATCCTAATAATCCTGGTAAAGATTTTGCATGGATAACAGATAGTCCAGAGAGTTATTTTTATAATTTTGGCTTATCTGAATATTTAGGTCCAAGAACTAATGTTGGTATAGATTTATTATTATCTGTTTCTAATAATAGATTTCCTACAAGAATAAGACCAAGTATAACGCATGTATTTGGTGCTATTAGAGATGGTTACAGACAATTTATTCCTGCTGATGCTAAAGATTTTGATTATTCATTTGGTGAAATACAAGCTATAGTTTCTATTATGGATATGTTGTATTCATTTCAAAATAGAGCTATTAATCTACATCCTATAAATGAAAGAGTAACTCAACAAGGTACACAAGGTTCTACTGCAGTTTTAGGTGAAAGTTCTGGATTAACACAGTTTAGACAAATAGTAAAACAAGGATATGGTACACAACATAGATTTGGTGTAGTTGTAGCTAACCAAGCTATATATTGTATAGACTGGAATAAAAGAGCTATATTAAGAATAGCAGGACAAGAAGTACAAATACTTGATATAAATAAAAGTGTGCAGTCTTGGTTTAGAAATATAATATCATTAGGTTCTACCGGATATAGTGATGTATTGGAACAATTACCCAATGCACATCCATGTGGTAGAGGTATTCATGGTATTTATAATAAAAAATACAAGGAAGTATTATGGACACTACGTTTAGGAGAAGAAGATAAAACTATAGCATTTTCTGAAGAAATGGATTGTTTTTTGGGAACAAGAGGATATAAACCTATACATTATGCTCAAGTAGAAGAAGACCTGTATAGTTTTGTTGATAAAAAAGCTTGGCTGCACGATGCTAATGTAAAATATAATACTTTTTATGGTACGTTAGATAATTGGCTTTTAAAATTTGCAGTAAATGAATCTGCAGAAATAACTAAGCATTTTGACAACTTAATTATAAATTCAAATAATAGAGTATTTGCAAGTATTAAATTTGAAACACAACATCAAACTGCAAATCAAACACCATTTCTTCCTACAGTAGAATTTTGGTATGCTCCAACATACAGAGAAAATGAATGGAGATTACCTATACGTAGAGCAGACAATATTAAAAATACAGAGCTTAATATATATGATGATTTTACTACAGATAAAACACCTATGCGTGGTAAATATCTTATAGTAGAATTAGAATATAATCAAGATAAAGAGCTTTGGGTAAGAGAAATAATAACATTTTTTAATCAATCATTTACATAATATGTCACTATCAATACCATATGGTAATCCTTTTATGACTATGCAACCAAGAAATAAAAGTAGTCAGCCAATGCAAGAAGAACCTGAATACTACATGAAAGACGGTGTATTAGGATATAATGATGCATATGGTAATTTTATACAATCTAATCAACAAACTGCAGCAAATAAACCTATGGGTAAACTTATGGAATCTGTAGGAACTAATATTTCTAACAATCCTTTTTTACCTTCTATGGACAATATTGTATCCGGTATAAATCAAGTTGGTAATGTCACAGGTAATATGTTGAACAATACACAGCCTGATAATTACGAAGGAATGCCTAAAGGTAATTATGGAGATTTATCAACAGCAGGTGGGGGTGGTGATTTAACATCTGCTATAGGAAGTGGAGGAGATTTAACTCAAGCTATAGGTGGTGCTCAAATGGGAGATTCTAAAAAAACTGGTAGTATGGATCCAGGTGTTGCTGCAGGAATAGGAGCTGGTCTTGGTGTTGGTGGAACATTATTAAAAACATTTGCTAAAGACACATATAATCAAAGAACAGGAACAGTAAGACCTAACGCATTAGGTAAAGTAGGTGGTAGAGCATTTGATTTAGCGGCAGCAGGTGCTAACCCTGCATTAGCAGGAGCAACAGGAGGATTAAGTATAGCAATAGGAGCTGGTCTTGGTGCTATTATGGGTGGTTTTGAATATGCAGCAGAAAAAGAAAAATATGATGCATCTGTAAGAAAAGCTAATATATATGATATGCGTGACAGTAAAATGAGTGGAATGAAACCTGATTACACATATATGTCTAAGTATGGTTCTAAAGTAAATCCTTATTTAAAATAATTTTTATGGCTAATCCACCTAAAAAAAAATATGTAAGTAAAACACAAGGTACAAGATTAGATGATGGTACTTATGTTACACCTATAGCTGAAGTTAAAGGATATAAAACTCCTGCAAATGCTGTAAGAGAAGGTACAGGAAATTTTGCTAAAAGTTTATTTTCAGGTACTAACTTAGCTACAGAAATAATGGGTGTACCATTAGCTGTAGCATTAGAAACATTATCTGGAAGAAATGATTATAAATCAGCCTTGCCAAATTTGGATAGATCTAATAAAATGTTTGGTTTAGCTTATGATAAAAATAATTTACCACAAAATGAACAATTATCTCCATCAACTGCATTAGGAATTACAAATCCTTTTATATCTGTACCAATAGATTTAGCAGCAGATTTAGTAACAGGTAAATTAGCTACAAGTGGTAAAAAAATAGGTAAAACCTTATTAAAAAATAAAATACCTAATCAAATAAATTCTTTTAATGCAAATAA
>Ga0129333_10002497_pt1 | contig 17166 bp, 21 predicted proteins | sample CPB6_08_DNA_FD_94474 | JGI IMG/M metagenome (GOLD analysis project Ga0129333, IMG submission 94474) | Freshwater to marine salinity gradient microbial communities from Chesapeake Bay, USA - CPBay_Sum_0.6_0.8_DNA | ecosystem: Environmental > Aquatic > Marine > Coastal | place: USA: Chesapeake...
CCAGGTGTGCGTACTAAAGGCACAAGCAAAAAAGTGGGTCTTACTGAAGCGTTCGAAGATCGTAAAAGCAAAGGATTTGCGTGGAACAATCTCATGCTACAGAGATGGACTGATCACGAAGGCCGAGAACATCGTGTGTTAGAAGATTACGAACGTAATCGTCGATTAATTGATTTGAGTTATCAACCTGATCATATTAAAGAAATTATTTCTACCACCATATCTCAAGCAATAGAATCAAATAAAAATATCAGTCAGGTAGGAATTAGATTAATGAAATTTTGTAATCTTTACGATTTGAAGAAAATATCAGAACAAGCGCAATCATATGCAGAACCACTAAATGCGAGGTATACATTATGACAGAAATACATGCCAAACCAATTATTGAAAACAAGTTTTGGATTGTAGAAGAAAACGGAGAAAAAATTGCTACATTGAGAATCAATGAAGATAATAGATTTGTCATGAGTAATGAGTCGGGAATAAAGATATATGAGAATAAAGAAAGTTTAACTAAGCAATTTGGAAAAGATTTTTTTATTGTAAAAATTGTTAAAGAGAGTGATGATGCTTTACCTAATGAAGTACACGGCTACACTACCAGTGCTTCTCCTCATAATCCGTTATATGATGTAAAAAGAAAACTCCCATTATTTACAAAAAGCGAAGATTCAAAAAGTCTTTACTGTGCAGGATTTTATATTATCAAATTCGACAAAGGATGGGTTAAAAGTTTTTGTCCTAAACTAATAACCTTGCAGAGATATCCTTATAAAGGACCTTTTAAAACAGAATTAGAAATGAAACAGGTATTATCAAATGTCTCAAAATAAATTACCAATTTCTCTGCCAAGCGTTGAAAAAATAATTACAAGAACTGTTACGGCAGAAAAAGGACAACAAAAAGAAATAAGACTTACTATACAAGAAGCCAAGGACCTAACTGCAGAATTGGCTATATTAACGTCTAAATTAGGTTCTACAATACAAGAAATTCATCAAATGTTGTTGGAAATGCGAGAATCTAATACTAAAATTGATGTTAAGTTTGACGGGGGCACCTTCTAAATTTGATAAATATATACGTGGTTTATTAGGATACGTATATAGATGAGCAGACCAAAACCTAATATAATTCTCGAATATACAAACAAAGAGAATTACAAAATTGAACAAGTACTTGAAAGTGATGCAATATGGGCAGTATTTTATAAAGGCAGGCCTTTCAATTTAAAAAGCGGAAGTCTGTTGGCAAGTTATTCTGGACCAAAATATAAAAAGGTCAGTTTCAGTAATCCCGGACACGCTCATAATCTCACAAAGAAACTTAACAAATTATTCAAGACAACAGACTTTTCTGTTTACAAATTAACAGACGGCGAAGAAATTAAATGATACAATGGATGCAAAATTTAAATTTACTGAAATATTTTTAAAAGCAACTCAATCGCCGGCTGACCTAGAACTAATAAAAAATTACAAATCCAAATGGTGGTACAACCTTAGAGACAAATCTATAGGTGGACTAAGAATCACCGACGAATGTTTAGAATTCATTATCAATGAAGCGAAAATAAAAACATACGCTATAGATTTACCACAAAATTTAACGCTAGGGCCTCAGGTTTTAATTTGGTTAGATCAATTTTTAGAAAGCCCTTACCATCTTCAAAAGAAAACAATAACAGTTCTTTCAGAAAAAACAGCATTTGAATTATATCTTTTTTCCGGAGATATAAGAAAAATGGGTGCAGCCAAAGCTATGAGTAAACGTCTTTGCCAAGATTCGTCTGTATAAAAATTACAAATATTAAATATCTATATGTTTAGTATAAATGCTCTAGATGTTTTGAATCAAAGAAAAATAAGTGTTACCGCACCTCATTTTTCTAAAATTAATTTAGGAAAAATCGATTGGTTAGATAATAAGATAGAAGACTGGATTATATCAAACCTAAAAGGTCGATATTATGTAATTGAACAACCATACATAACAGAAGAAGGAAAATTAAAAACATCTAGATTCGCAGGATTTGAAGATCATAAAGAAACAACATATTTTATACTAGCTTGTCCATACTTAAGGAGAAATTATGACTGAAGAAGTTCAAAAAACCGAAGAGACAATTAGCGACCAAAATGCACCGCAACAATCAACAGGTCCAGATTTAAATATAACGGACCTTGCTGCTGTAAAAAGTATTATTGAAGTAGCCAGCCAACGTGGTGCGTTTAAAGCAGCAGAATTAGAATCTGTTGGTAAGATTTATAATAAATTATCAACTTTCTTAGAAGCAGTAAGTAAAAAGGAACAATAATATGAAAGCACTAAAACATACTGGTAGAATGATAAAGTCGGGAGCGAAAGTTTTAGTAGCATTTAGGACGCTCCCTGGGGAATCTAATTATGCTTTAGTAGTACCAGTTGCGCAGTTGTCTGATGCTTATCACGACAGCATAATTAAGCTGGTGGAAACAGACGAAGCACAGCAGAGTTTTGAGTTTGGTGAGATACTTTTTACGCGAATGTTTCCCGACGGAAGACCAATGTTACAGGCGCTAAGAGTGGATAAACTGCTAGAAAAAGTACCCACAGATTCTGTGCTAATGACTCCTACTCCTAACGATAATATCGAACTGCATAGTCTTAATGTTCTTATAGCAGAACAAAAAAATTGTGCTGTAGATGAATTATGTAATTTCGTATCTGGTGCTCCTAGAGAGGGCGATAAAGTTGAAAATGTTGCTACAATCAAAGAAATGGGCAGAGATGTTGGCGAGCCTTCAAACATCCAGGCAAAAAATAACACTGCGTTATCTGACAAAGATATTGCTAAAGGTCTTAGAAGTCAAGCCGATGCTTTATATAAAGAAGCAGCACGTTTAAGAAAAGAAGCAGAAGAATTAGACCCCACTGTTAAGAAAGCAAAGGCCAAAGAAGCAGCAGATGTCTAAATCGTTGTTCAAGCCTCCTCGACATCTTGTCGAGGAGTGGCCAGAAGTGTTTGAAGATATGTACATGAATACCATGCCAGTGCATTATCTAGATATGATACGTTTGGAATTTTTAGATGGCAGAATTTGGGAAATAAATGTACAAGAACAATTATGCGATTTACCAAACGATCTTGTCGCAGATAGACTGGTAGATACTTTTCAAGAATTCAAAGACGATATTAAAAAAATAGATTTTAAAATTGATATCGAGAGACTGAAATCAGATATTAAAAAACAATCTAAAGATATTTTTTAATTTTAGTTGTTCCACTTATTCCACATCTTAACAAGCATATCAAGATATATGCTATCGTAATATCTATAATCATATTCGATTGATGTACCATTAAATTCAATTGAATAAAAATCTGAATATTCTCGGAAAAACTTTATAGCATCACGATACGAAAAATTAGAGATTCTACCTACAGGTAGATATCCAATTCCTAACTCTTGATATGATAAATCTACTCCTTTTGATTTAATCCAGTTTAGAAAATTTACATCTACTGGTATTGTAAATCCTGGCCCAAAATAGCAATTAAATTCTCCGCTTATAACTCTATGCTCAGATATATTTGATAGATCTACTATTTCGTCATTATCAAGATATGCTTCAAACCATGTTTTTCCTGTTTGTGCATAATGTAAATAAACTAAACCATCACTTATTTCGGTTACAAAATTTTTTTTGAATCGATTATCGATTGTGATTCGATTAGTTACTCCTAGTAAATTATAATAAAAATAACCATTAGTGTTTTGTATACACGATTTTCTAGTAGTGTCATACCAAGCCTCTATTTCATGACAGCAATGATTAAGAAAACATATAGCATTTCTAGTTTCACCATCAGATAAAAATAATTCTTGACTAGGTGCCCACAATTGTCCTTGTCTTTTTTCAAAATGATGATGTAACTGATTCAATAAATTTTGATTATATTCTTTTCTCAACAAATTATAATTTTCACAAATTTTATTATTCGTTTTAGAATTTATTATTTTAATACTTCTATCTAAATCGTCACAAATATTTTCAATACTTCTATAAGAATTATAAAAACCTAGTAAACTAAAATTTTTTTGAAATATTTTTTCTTTGTGATTTTTTAAGAGATTGTCTAACTGATCTAACCAAACAGATGCGAGTTCTGTATCATCGGGTGTTATAGAAATATATTTGATTTCGTTTAGTTTATTTCTGAATCCAATTTTTATCATAAAAGGCCTGGATAATTTGATTTGCATGAGCTCTCTGAGATTTAACACCGGGATGTAATCTATCTCTAGCCTCTTTATTATCTATATTTGGAAAACAATTAATAGTATTTTCACTAAAAATTTTTTTACAAAGATAATTACAGGGATGATCCCAGGAAGAAAATAAAAATTTAATATTTCTTTGTGCAATATTTTTTTGACTCAGAACATCATGAATCCAATTTAAGTAAGATAATGCTCTTACCACATAAAATTCTTCTTCAAATGATGTTAATTTTTCAGACAACTCTTTGAATCTACTATGCGCAACACGCGGCACAATATTAATCAAATTTCCATCTTCATCTATATGTAACATCCTGTGCCAGGTAGGAATAGTAATAACAGCGTATTCAATATCAATTAGATTAGTTACAGCACTTATTGTTCTAGCAATACGTTCTATTCCAGATCCACCTGTTCCGAAGTTAAATGGGTTTAAATCGAGTTCTTTTGAAACTATGTCTACAAAAGTATCTTGAGTATCTATTCCCTCACCGAATGTAAAACTGCAACCAAAAAATCCGATTTTAGGGCGTGGGTCATCAAAATTCCAATAATTTCTAAAATTCCAGGGATTTATAGTATACTTCCAAGAATCTTCAGTTACAAATTCAGATTCTGCTGGCATCAGATAAGAAAGTTCAATGTAATTATCAGGTTCTTTCAATCTTTTACTTTTGAATTCATCATTTGTAAATAGATTAAGACCATAATATTTTTTTAAATCGTTGAGGTTTTTTATCTGAACTGGGGTAGATTTTATAAATCTATCATATATAGAAAAATTAGTATGCATTTTTAAACTCGGGATTAATAGAAAAAATATCAGTTCCTCGAATGGTATCTAATTTTTTTGTTTCTGAAAGAAATTTTTCCCATAAATGACTATTATCTCTTTGATACATAAAATCAATAATATTTTGCCAACCGTTATAAGGAATACCATATTTCTTGTTTAACTCTTTTCCGTAAAATGATATCTTTTCTGCAGCCAGTATTTTTAATTTAGGGGGCAACACTGTTATACTACTATAGTCGGGAGTAAAGAGAGGATTTAAATGAAATCTATCTGTCCAATAATTTTCCATGTTAAAACCTTTCTTATGATGAATTCTTTCAAGAGGTATAATATCATTATCATGTAGAATTTTATGTAATTCTGTAAGGCGAAAAATATTTAAAAGACTAACTGTGGGATGAATCCAATAATCAACTACGCCGCTATTTCTAATTTTTTTAAGATTTTCAAAAACTGAACTCCATTTTCCTTTATATCTAATATATTCAAACGAATCTTCATACCCATCTATACTTAAACTTAGATGCACATGATCAAATTTTTTCCACTGCGACAATACATCTTGCCTTTCTTTTCCCAATGTAGTGGCATTAGTACTATATTTTAAAGTCAAATTGTATTTTTTCTTATTATCTAGCATTTCTAATAATTTCCAATGTTCGGGCATTATTAACGGCTCTCCACCTGCGAAATCTATTTGTTCAGCAGAATCTAAGTTATTTTCTATGTATTCCCAAAACATAGAAGCATCATTCAGATCTTTTAATTTAGTTTCCGAATGATCCCACTGAGGATATAGTTTAATCCAGTCTGCTGCCCACGATGTGCTAAAAAGAGGTGAGCAAGTAACACAAGCTATATTACAATAATTTGAAAATCTAAAATCCCAATATTTCAACCTTACTTCAGAAATTGTTCCGTCATCGGCAGTTTGATTTATAATATTATAAGTATCATCAAACCACTTATTGTTTAAACCTACCCGCATGGTATTCAAATTGTGTTCTTGTTTATCTTTACATCTATGACAAGAATCGGGTAAAGGTTTGTTATCTAACATATCTTTACGCATCTGTTTTGCTTTAGCACTATTAATTATTTCTGTAATGTGCTGAGTTTTTATATTCCCAAAAGAATTTACATCTGATATAGGAGTTTGACAGCAGGCGAATGCTTTACCGTCTGGAATAATATGTAAATGCATCCAAGGTGCTACGCAAAAATTAGGAGAATCTTTTAAGGTTTTATTCATATTTGGCAAGAGGTTCATCTATATTTTTATTGTCTGGATTAAGTATCCATCCTTCGCGTTCTGCTAATTTCTTTAATTCTTCGTCGTTTTCGTACTGTTTAGTACTGTTACCGTCTACTAATACCTGTATCTGATCTAATTTTGTGTCTGGAATTTGATCTAACCAATCTAATAATATTTTTGGAAATACCGTTATACTTTTTTCTCTGCGCTCATCATATTGTTTATAAAAACTTTTGAAATCTCTCCATAACGTAACTTTGTTGCTTGTTCTTCGATGAGGTGCATCTACTACTATCAGATAATCTATCAACCTTTCTATACTGGCAATTTCAAATTCATGTAATAACAAATTATTTTTATTGTCGGCGTACCACTCTTCTAAATTTTTTCTACAATGATCTTTTATATGATCGGGCAACGCTAGCGGACTTTGAAAACTAGGAAAACGCAGTAAATTAATACTCATTGTTAAATGTTTTCCGTATCTATTCTTTAACGCTAATACCTCATCAAAAAAGTCAGTTATAGAAAATAGACATAAACTGTTGATAGTCATCATTATGTTTATGTTTCTACAATTACCTTTATCTAAAATTTTAATCAGATTATTTTTCCATTGCTGATAATTTAATCCATCTCTAATATATTCGGCATGATTGCCAACTGCTTCACAACTTGTATATAAAATAAACTGATCGATGTTTTTTGTTTTTTCTATCAGTTTTTCTATAATATCATCTTTAGCAATTAAATTGCTGTTAATAGCGAATCTCATACGACTGTTCTGCGAATTAAACCAATCTAATAATTTCCAAGTGTTTCCACTCATCAGAGGTTCGCCGCCAGTTATTCTTAATTCATCTAGGCTAGTACTAAGGCCAGAATCCCACCATTTCCAAAAAGCCTGTATAAATGGATTTTCTTCGTCATTCTTATAAGGCTCAACCCATGACCCGTCTTGCTGGAATGCTGCTGCGCCGTCGCTAACTAGATTCTGATATGCGCCATTCTTTTTAATGTCTTTGGCCCACATAGTACTGAAACTCGCATTACAATAACTACAGGCAAGATTACACACTCTATCGAAACTAATTTCTAAAGTTTTTAATTCTGCATCATAATCCCAAGGCTTGTTGTAGATTTCATTTAGTTCTTCGTCTTTATAAATTATAGTTTTAAAAACACGATCGGAAACTTTATCATCTCCAATGTCTTCGATCTTCCAACAATATTCGCATTCTCTCGGTCTTTCGCCTTCTATCATCATTTTACGCATTAACTTCTTATGCTTGGTATTGTGTATAGCAGTATAATTATCTTTTAATTCATCTAAAGGGATATTATGGGCAGGTGGATGATGACAACTGGCAGTACTACCGCTGCCTAGCCATATGGTAGCATTGAGCCACTTGGCTCCGCAAAAACTTTTGCTTTTGATATCAATGACTCTATTTCTATAGTCTATTAGAGTTTCGTAAGGTTTCTTAGGCATTCCATTCCTCTAAAAAGTGTGCATATTCAGGAAAGGTACGAGAAAAATCTGTATTTCTTCTTCTATCATATTCTTGTATGTACTTAACAAAATTATTTCTTTTAGAATCCATAGTTTGTTCTTTGATTAGATATTCACATAGGCGCTGTATCTGATCCCATTCTTCTAGATAAACCCTGGCAAATTTTCCTTGTTGATAACCATTCACCCAAGGTTCGATGGTTTTTAAAATCTTATTGTTATATTCCGATTTCATTTCTTCTGGCAACAATCTTATACTGAGATGTTCGGGCCAACGAAGATAATTTATACTCAGCGGAATTCTGTTATTCTCAAATCTTTCATTGTACTCACTACGCAATTTCATCAACATTTCTATAAAATCTATGAATGTAGGCAAACTAAGAATGTTGATAGTAGTCATTATAGAAATTCTATACGAGGTATTATCAAGACACTTTTTTAAATTGTTTATCCATTGATCATATCTTAATCCGAATCTAGAATATTCTGCTTGAGCACCTGTACTTTCTAAACTGGTATAAATGTCTATATTTTTTACACTGCTTTTTATTTCGTTTATTTCTAGAATAAACTTATCAATCAGCTTATCTTCTACTGCTAAATTAGTATTGATGGCTAATTCTAAATCAGGTTGTGGATTTTGTTTGAGATAATCAAGCACTCGCCAAGTGTCTTTACTCATCAGTGGCTCTCCCCCCGTAATACGAAAAACTTTTAAGTATGGTAATGCTTCTGGGAACCATTTCCAAAATGCATTGACATATGGATTATTATCGCTGTGCTTATAGGGATATCGACCTACTTTTTTATACCACTCAATGTCTTGATTACTTTCTGAGATAGGATAAGGTCCGTGTTGTTTTATTTCTTCTAACCACTTACTAGAAATTTCCGGACTACAATAACTACACTTAAGATTACAAGCGTTTGAAAAACTTACTTCTAAATAAGAAGGATAAACATCATCTTCTGGGTTCGCGGAAGCGATCTCTTCAAATCGATCCCAGGCCCAATAATCGGCAGTTTTATAATGTCTATCGCTGAAATAATCTTTATTAAGATCTTCAATTTTCCAGCAGTAATCACATTCGTCTGGTCTTTCCCCTTTAAGCATCTTAGCACGTTGTTGTTTTTTAAAATGGCTATTATGCAGTGCTGAGGGATTCTTTTCTACTTCGTCTACAGGAATTTTATGCGGGCTGGGATGATGACAACTGTGATTGTACCCGTTCTGAAGGTAAAGGGTTGTTTGTAACCATTTGGCTGTACAAAAACTTTTACTTACATTATTAATTCTCTCACGTTTCTCTTGTAAAATAATAATTTTTTGATGATTACTCATTATTTTTTAACCACAATTCATATCTTTCTTTTAACCAATCAAAATCATTAATTTTAGATAATGCCTCGTCGTTACCTAGATTCATACTACCATACATGTATCCGACTTTAGCACCTGCCAGTGCGTACTTACCAAATGGGCGATCGGAACCTTTCTCCATCCATATCTTTAATCTTACTTCATTTTCTTGATCATAGTTCCTATCAATGATTTTGCTAGATAATTTAACACATTCTCTAAAAGATGATTTCCAGGTTTCAAAAGCGTCGGTATTAAAAGATGTAATATTACTAATTTTAGGCACGATTTTTATTTTGTCACTAATACTAGTTGTCATATCAACAGTATCCATATTCATTTTTAATACTAAATCCTTAGGTAATAATTTTACCCCGCCATATCCGTATACTAAATCATTTATAGGATTTTTACTTTGCCATATATAAACTGTTGATAAGTGATTCTTTCTATTGCCGGAATCATAATGCGGATAATAAGGAGATTCAAAATTAAAATTTTCGTCAATAACAGCATCGGCATCTACCACCCAAAACATTTCTGTTTCAGATAATCTTGCTGCTTCTTTATGAGCATTGTGTATTCCTTTAATTCCACTAATTCTTCTCGCTCTTGGAAATCTATCAGATAAAGACATGAAATTTTTATCAGCATCTATTTCATCATAACTTATAAAAAAAATATCATAAGATTTTGGCTCGCTAACTTTTTGATTCCATTCTTTACGAGTAATTAAAAATCTAAATTTAAATTCTTTTTTGGTAATAATTTTATTTTTAGAAAATAAAAAAACGCCATCGTAAAATTCATTGTTCAAAAAGACATGATTTTCTTTTCTATCATAATCATATTTTCCATTATTAGGATCGAAATATAAATCAAAAATAGAATCATCACAAATTTTTATGTCTGAAGGAACATTCCAAAACATTTCATGCTCAGTATTTTCTACTATACTAAGATATTGACTATAATCATCTAAGGTATAAACAGGATAAACTTGCTTAGATATAATTTTATCTATTTCTTTTTTCTTAATATAAAATTTATTAGCAAATTCTCTAGATGAAACTAAAGAAACATTTTTAGGAAATAATGTTATCCCTCCCTGATAAGTTTCCTCTCCGTAACGTAATGTTTTCCATACATGAATATATTCAACATCGTAATCACTTACTCTATAATCAAAATTAAAATCTAGAACTTTTGTTCCATCCCAAATTACATAGAAAAATTTAGTAAAAGATCTTGATCTAACATCTTCAAAATTTTTAACATTTTCTATTTTTTGACTAGTTGGGAATCTACTTCTAAAAGTATTCCAGTCTATATCATTTATAGACCCGTTGCTTATATAAAATATATCGTATATCATTTTAAATATGTTTGACTTAAATTTATCGACTCTTCGTATAGATCGAGCGTATATCTACTTTGTTGAGAATCTAAAAATGGCCAGTCTAATCCTAAACTAATTTTTAATTTCTCGCCTAATGATTTAACCTCGTTTATTAAACCATCCTCTTTGACTTCTTCGTAAGGGCGACCATATTGGTCCCATATTCCTTTTAGAATTTCAAAATCTCTCACCTCAATATAATTCCATTCTGTGCAGTTAGCAAGCCACGTTCCCAACCTTGCTCCATAAACAGCATATAATCCATTTTTTTCATGTGCGCCTACTGTAGACCACATACGGAGTCTATGAATATTGTGCCACCAAATTCTTTCTTTTATTTCCATAGGAGGAACCTTAACTCCGTCGAGTAAAGTCATCTTAACGCCTTCTCGAAATCCTGCTCTCCATGCTTGATATGGTGATCCAGTAATAATAGTTTCACTAAAACATTTTTTAAACTGAACGTATCCTTCTTCCCAACAAAAATCAACCTGCGCTCTATCTGAATTAGATGATTCGTGTGATTTCATATCATAAACAAATTGCTTATTCCAAATCTTCAAACCACCATTACCATACAATAGTCCGTTAAGGCGATTTCTTCCTAACCAACTATAAACCTTAACTCGATTATCGCTCATGTCGAGATCTAAATCAAAAAACTTAATATCAACTATATTATCTGCATCTACACCAACAAACCATTCGGTTTCAGATAAATCGGCTGCGGCCTTATGAGCAACATCTGATCCTTTTATTCCATGAACACGTTTAGCCCAGGGCACTTTTGTGCAGAGGTCAGCATAATTTAAATCTGCATTAGGTTCATCGTAACTAATAAAAACAACATCAAATTCAATTATTTTCATTGATTAATAGGTAATTCTTAAAAATTCTTCTTGTGTAAATGCTAAACTTTGCAGGAAGTATAAGATTATAAATTTTAGCATCTCTTACAAGATCATCTATCTGTATAGTGACTTTTTCAACCAATTGGTTAGGGTCATTATATTCAGTAATATAAAAATTCATTATAGTATCTCCACTATAATGTATACGTTTTTTGCCTTTTGCCTTGTCCGATAATTCAAATCTCAAACAATCTTTATTAAATTTAATAATTAATTCTGGATTTTCAATATTTTGATAACAACTATCAGGTATTCTGTGTAGTACATCATCAATTTTAAGTAATGATTTTACTTCTGCAATTTCAAGGCTATCGGATTCTAAATCTATATAACAATTTGTAAGAGATATTTTACCTGCACCTATCGCCTCTCCCATTTCTGAATCTATTTTTATTTTATATTTGAATTCATCGGCAGACTCGTTAGGATATATTCCATTAACCTTGCCTGTTTCTGGATCATATACAGCCCAATAGGTTATTTCTATTTTATGTTCAAGAATCCACTGATCAAAATCCATTACTTCTTCCATGCTGTCTCCTCAAGAATACTAATAATTTCATCAGTGATGATATTTTTATTAACATAGTGTACTAAATCTCTCTGTTGGAAATTTCCTATTTTCAAACCTTGTTTGTTAAAATAAAAACCCACATGATCGGTCCATTCGTCTGCCGGCCATGGCCAATTTTGTACCTGTCCTTTCATATGAACTATTTTAGGAAAATCTAGATTAAAATTATCATGTCCTAGTATCTTAGATGCCAAAGAAAATGCTTCGTCAGTTCCTAACACCTTAGGCTTATGGTTAGTGAGAAATAAATTGGAAAATTCTATAGGATTTGAAAAAATTGATCTTTGCAGATTAAAAAATTCAATTACTTCTGCAGATTCCTTTTTAAAAAAAGTATAGAAACTATATAAATTAGGCAATCCATTAGCCGTGAAAGTTTTCCTATAATAATCTTCGGAAATGATTTCATTTCTATATGTAATAGCGTTATTTGCTATAAACAGATTATTATTTTTTATAAAATATTCGACCCAATGACTGCAATCATTTAAAAACAGCATATCGACGTCTAAGCATACTGTATAATCAAATGGCGTTAGTTGATCCATGTGACTACGAGCATCCCATCCTTGATATTCTTTATTTTCAATTATCTGATCAAATACCCAAGGCGATTTAAAATTTTTGGTAGAATCTAGATTATCTGTAATCAAACAAACTTGATCAAATCCTTGTTTTTGAGTATTTTTAATGCTCAATGCAAGAGCATAAGCCAACTTATTGTAATCTATTTCGCCTTTATTTGACGTAATCAACAGATATCCAAATTTCATATTAACTCCAACAACGATTCTTTGTGTCTAATAATGCTCTGTTTATTCATAACATGAATATCTGTATTTTCTATAGACATGGCAACATAATCAGAACCTTGATTCATTAAAAACTTTAATCTCCCTTTATCAGAAACTTCAACTAAAATATCACGATCAATAGTAGTAGATATGGGGGGTAATGATCCTTCTAAATCAAGCGAAAACCCATCAAGTATATGTTTAGCAATGCTAAAGGCAATATCGTTCCTATAAGGTTTTGGATAAAACCTAAACAATTCTGCATAGTAATAATAATTGTCTTTTATAAAATCTACTAAATCAAAAAATATTTTTGAATTTTTATTTTTTTTAAAAATAACATTGGTTGCCCAATACAAGTTAGGACCTGTATCGCTGACATATTTGTCCAACGTTCCCGCTCGATTTTCGCCTAAATCATTCATAGCACTACTGATCATAATGTCATGATCTGATTCAATATAAGGTTTTAACCTTTCTGAGAATATAAAATAGTCGCTATCTATTAATAATGTTTTATCATAAGGAGTTAAATGCCAAACTGAACTTCTATTACCATTTACGAAAGGTACGTTATCAACTAATTCGCCATCATTTAAATTTCTATAATTTTCTGCGCTTGGTCGATCTGTCAAAATAATATTTTCAAAAACATTATTAAATTTTTGCATACTTTGACTTTTATTAATCCATTCTACTGTAGATTGATCTGTTATCAAAGATACTGAAATTTTTAAATGTTTCTTGGCAAGGCCTCCGGATATTAGAGACATTAGGCTATAGTCAACTTTTCGACTATTGTGTGCAAAGATTACTATTCCGGTTTTCATAGTTCTAACAATTTTTCTACCGATCTAGCTTTCTTTATATTTTCATACTGTTCAGAATATTCATATACCGAAGTCATATATCTGTCAAGAATTTCGTCCCTGAAAAGAATTAGATCTTTAATTAAAATAGGATTATCATTAGAATCTAAAAGTGGAACATTTTCAACTCTCTGTCTATCAATCAATAATTGAACAAAGGTTATAAGAGATCTGTCAATTTTGAAAATACCGCCGTTGTGACCATAAGTTAATTGGCCATCGATTTTCTCTTTCAAATTTTTTCTTTGAAGATTAAAACTTTGTTTATATTTGGCAAAGTCTAATGCTTTTGTAAGACGTTCGTCCATAGAAACTCCCATAAAGTACACACTTTATTTATGTATGCACTATTATGGGAGAAAATTAACTTCCGGTAATTGAACCCACTGTGGAGGCACCGCCGCCTGATAGAATTGGACCAGTGATGGCAAAACTACCTGAAACTAGTCCGGGCGCCAATGCCCCTCTGGCTCGAACTTGATCTACGCTCAAACTTAGGTCTCCAGTGACTTGATCGCCCGGAGCGGGAGGACCGGGATCTGTATAAGAATCTACCCAACTTACAGTTAATATCACCGAAGTTGCTGTACTCGTCGTACCGCTGGCTAATCTAGCATTTAATCTCCAAGTATTAGCAGTATACGGACTACTGGCTTGAAAAGACCAAACCTGTTGATCGGATGTTGTCAACTGCCAATATCCAATATTATTATAAGTTACATTTCCGCTTGACGCTGGGTATAAAAGTCCATCTGCTGCAAAATAAGGTTGACCTGCACCTGATAATAAACTCGACCATCTTTGATCTTGGAGTGTTCCGGTTCCCCCTGTTCTACTACTCGTAAATCTAATTTTTCCACCGCTATTAAAAAAATATCTTACAGCGTTGTTATCGGCAAAATTCATAGTCACAGTAGATGAAACATTAACAGACCAATTACTACTTCTTGTTGTGTTTCCTACTGCTTCAGTTACGAACTGACCAGTTCCTAAATTAAATTTATTAGTAATTGCTTGATCGGCAAGGGTATCGTATTGAAAAACTGGATGTGAACTTCCATAGCGTATCACGTCGCCAACATTTACCGTGGTTATAGTAGGGGGAGATCCAGTCTGATGCACTATAGCATTGTAAATATCATATCTTAAATTATCCCACTGCGTTTTTGTAACAGTAGTGCCTGCAGATAATGCAGAAGGTGCATTCAAGCTCTGTCCATAACCACTGTTGCCCGAACCAGTGCCCATAATATTTGATATTTTGGTTCTTATTCCATTATATTCAACAGCATTAATTAAATCACCAATTGGCATTTTAGTTCCTTACAATATAATAACTTCTATTAATTTTGAATCAGTATTAGTATTAGATTCAAGGGCTATGGCAAATACATCTGTGTACTGATGGAAACTAGCAATAACAGCGTGTCCGTTGTCAGATGCAATCAATCTATCTCCTTTTTTAACGGAGCCGATTACTTTGCAGGGAACTCTACCTTTCAATGCTATGTACGTTCCGCCTTCTAGGTCTTTATTCATCATAAATGCAGGATTAGCACTTACAACTCCTATTGCCCGATCACCAAAAATACAAGATCTAACTTCTGCCGATCCGCCCACAGTAACTACGGTTCCTGTGTCATAAGCATCATCCGCAAGATATTTTTCTGCAAGATCTGCATATTGAGCTGCTGTTGCTGTACCATCAAATAATACTGCAAATAAATTACCACTGGCGTCTCTAGCTGCTACTGTGTTAGCCGATGCGGTAGTTTTAGCAGATCTATAACTAGGATCTGTATCTATGGCTGCATTGTCAATTTTTAATCTATCACCTTTATCTACTACGCCAACGAATCTGTTAGCAGTAATATTTGCGCTGGCGTCTCTTAAAACTACCGATGTGGCTACGCTGCCTGCTTCTCCTGACAAACTATTAAGAGTTAATGCATTTGTTGCCGTTCCAGTAACAGATCCTATAACATTGCCTGTAACTGTTCCTGTTAAATTGCCTGTAACATTACCTGTTACATTGCCTGTGACGGGACCAGTATGCGTACCCGAAGTATTTCCAGTGACGTTACCGGTCAAATCACCTGTAAATGTGTATGAATAAACATTCTGCCATTTATCAACGGTAGTACCTAAAGAGTAAAAATTATTTGTTCCCGGAGTTATCGATGTAGTACCGAAATAATAACTTCTGAGATCGTTTCCTGGCGCTCTAACCCGTATAGTTAAAGAATTACCTAATCTAGATTCAATTACTGGTTCGTCTCCGTTTTCTATTTTAAGAACTAGATCTTTTGAATAATCGGGATAATTTCCACCGATAGTTAATCCTGGATCTGAATAATTAACTTCTGTATCGAATCTAACTTCTCCGGTTCTTATATATTCAGAAGCTAGATATCCGCCTAATCTAGCAGCATTGGATGCTGTTCCCCAATAGTAATGATCGGTAGTAGTTACACCGGTGGTTGCATTTGTGTTAACTAGGGTTATCCCTTTCTTAATCGCTGTAAATCCAGTTATTGGATTTATAACACTGTCTAATGTAAATGCATCTTTGCTAACTATCGCTACAACATCACCACCCGAAATAATTTTTCCTATGCTATGATTAGTGCCGACATTATCTTTAACTACCTGTGCCGTCAGCGAAGCAGCACCTAATTCGGGGGCTGTTTCGGGTCCTATAAGAACAAATGTGTTTCCATTGTAAGCATACAGTTGTTCTGCGCTAGTATCAAACCAAAAATCACCTTGTTGTAATCCAGAGGGTGCTGTGGGGCCAACTTCTGCACCGCTGGCAGTTCTAAATCTATTACCATCGTAAAATCTTAATTTTCTGTTACCGCTATCATACCAAACCTGTCCGGAAATTGCTTTTGGAGGAGCACTGGTATTAGCGAAGTTTTCTAGTAAATGTAAGAAATTCTCATTCTGTACTTCTCCGTAACCAGCATAATTTTTGCCAACTAAACGTAAATCAGTGGTGGTGTCAATGGTTCCGTCATCTACGGACACTAAAAATGTTCCATTAAATCTATCTACTTGATATGCCATTGATCAACTCCGTAATACAATTATTTATCGTAAACTGCTTTTTTAAATTCTACCGACTACTATCTCAATAATACCGTCAGAACCTTCAAAATCCTGCAGGGCTTTACCTATTACAGTGCCTATTTTCGCATCTACAGCAGGTCTAGCATAGCCGCCACCGCCACTAACAAGCATATCTCCTTTATGGATTTTACCGCGAACTTTGCAGGGAACACGTCCCTGCAGTGCTAGAGCAACAACATGCTCTCCTTTTAACTCGCTGTTCATTAGATACGCAGGATTTTTAGAAACTACGCCTGCGATTCTACGAGTTTCATCTTGTGCTAAAGTTACTTCTTTATCACCGCCAAATTC